>OLNX01000032.1_pt1 | contig 131884 bp, 105 predicted proteins | sample 1672611 | NCBI WGS metagenome assembly OLNX01 (sample SAMEA3136705, study PRJEB25190) | human gut metagenome | reverse complement strand
CACAAGGGGGCAGAATCGCTTGGTTTTAGGGGGCAGCTTACACTGGATTTTCCACAACTCACATAGCTTGTTAATTTCTCTGTAAATCCAAGCTCCTCGCCGATTTCTTTTAAACGCTCATTATAGCGTGCCAGTCTACGACGCAAATGGTCATAAAGCTTCTCACCATCATAGTCTTTCGACACTAGAGGAAGAAGATAATCACCTACAAGAACACTGTTGGACTTGAACCACAGAAGCAGATTATTCAGTTCATCAGTCACGGGTATTCGAATGAATTTGGCATTCTTACTGTGTTCCGTCTTATGCCTTTTATATATAATATGTACAGAAGTACCCTCCACTCTTATATTTCCTTTCCTCAGATTAGCCATATCGATGAAACTCATCCCATAACAGAAATAAGAAAACAGAAACAAGCGCCTTGCAATTTCCTTGGGCTTGTTCTCAAACTGCCGGTTCATCAATCTCAGCAGATATTCTTGAGGCAAATACCGCTTACGGGTCTCTTCTTCCAATGCGGAAATACAAAAACCACTTTTACCGAAAGGATAAGAAGTCGAAGAACATTCCTTAGCAACGATAGCACGATTCAATATTGCCCTTAACGTCTTCATATCGTGCTTACGGGTGTTGCCGCACCACCCTTTCTTTTCCATAAAAGAATTATAGGCAGAAACATACTTGATGTCTATCTCTTGAAAATAACGTGTGGACAGCTTCTTGTCGAACAATTTCATGTTACAGATGACCTTTTCCCACACTTTTGCATTACCGATATGTCCCGTTTCTTTCATATCTTTAATACACAACAATGCGAAATCCAAGAACTTTCCCTTCTTATCCTTATATAGGAAAGCATCCTCGAATTGATTCAGCGTCCAATCAATCCTATCAAACTCAAAATGGCGCTCGACTTCTTGAGCGCGTGCCAGCAGTTGAACTATTCGCGCATTGAATTCCTTATAATTAGGACAGACACGCTTATCACATCTGAAACGTTCACCAATAACGTCCCATTCCTCCTTCTTGGAGTAAAGCCCCAGTGAAATATACTTGGCTTTCATGTTCTTTATGATTCTCAATGAAACCGGATAGGTTCCATCCTTCCTCCTATTAGAGGAATGCAAAAGCACTTTAAATGTTGCCATATTATAAATATTAAAGTGCAGCAAAAATATAGGGTTATTTCTCAAAAGAAGAAAAATAGGTTTATAAAAATATCACCTATTTAATACTGATTAACAGAAGAAAATATATACCTAATTTCTGCCACGTTTTCTCCCTAAAACTTTCCTAAAATATTAAAGTAGACTGTATATAAACAAATACAAACAACAATCAACATCACAGCAGCTGATAATCAACTACAAAACAACAAGTTACGCATATCAAAAGAAAAAAACTCATTATTAATACAAAAAAAGAGGAAGAAAATTTGCAGAATCCCCATAAATACGTACCTTTGCACCGCAATTCAAAGAAAGACGGGATGTAGCTCAGCCCGGTAGAGTACGCGTCTGGGGGGCGTGTGGTCGCAAGTTCGAATCTTGTCATCCCGACTGTTGAGCATTGAGGAGTTAAGTCTAAAACTTAGCTCCTTATTTTTTTACATTAACTCAATGTCCGATATTCATTCGGAGAACATCCTACAACTCTTTTGAAAGCCTTGCTGAAATACTGTGGATATTGATATCCTAAGGCATAAGCAACGTCACCGACAGATTTAGCGGGGTCAGTAAGCAACTCTTTTGCCCTATCCATTATTTTGGTTAATATATATTCTTGCGCAGAAACACCTGTCTCCTTTTTAATCAAGTCTCCGAAATAATTTGCAGACAGGTTCAGTTGGTCTGCACAATAAGCCACAGTCAGCGTACCCCGCTCAGCGGGTTTATCCGATACGAAATAGTCGTTCAGCAATGCTTCAAAAGAGCCGAGCATGCCCTTGTTCTCCTTTTTACGGGTAGTAAACTGTCTATCATAGAAACGAATGCAATAGTTGAGCAGCAGCTCGATGGCAGAAGCGATAATCAGGTTAGTGTGACGGTCTGCCTGGTTGTATGTTTCCTCGTCAATCTTTGTCAAACAATCAATGATGGTCTGTTGCTCTTGTTTGGATAGATGCAATGCTTCGTTAGCGGCGTATGAGAAAAACGTATAATCCTGCATATGCCGACCGAGCGGCGTACCGCGTAGCAGGTCGGGATGGAACAACAGACACCATCCGGAACCGGTAAAAGTCGACCCGTCGGCTTCATGCCCGAATACTTGCCCCGGAGCGATAAACAGCAGCGTGTTCTCCTGAAAATCGTAAGAGCGACGACCGTAGGTCAAATCGTCCGTACATCGTAGTTCTTTCAGAAAAATCACATACATCCCCACGTGCTTGCGTGCATGGGGTACGGGGTGCGGCATACGGCTTCCCTCTATGACACTGACCAGAGGATGCCTTGTTTCCACACCCATATAGTCATTGTACTCCTTTATCGTTTTCAGTTGCATAACCTTCTCCATAACAGTCTATTTCAGTGGTTTCTATGCAAATGTAGAAAATATCTTCAGGTTATCTCTCCAATCAGTAAAAATTATCCTTTAAACCGTAATTCATGACCGGTCGAAGTGGAAAATCCAGCCTAATTTTGCAGCAAGTAAAACTTGATACATAATAATAAAGATTATGAAACTAAAAATGAGAATTATGACAACGCTACTCGGACTTGTCTTTGGATGCGGCATCGCAGCTTCGCAAACACCGAGAGCAGAACAAACCATGAACAGTAAACGACAATACATCGCAGAGGTCGCAGCCCTTACAAGCATGGGGCACCTCGACCAATTAAGAACAGTCCTTATCGGTGGACTGAATAGCGGTATCACCGTCAGCGAGCTTAAATAAGTTATGGTCCATTCCTACGCCTATTGTGGTTTTCCGCGTGCCCTGCGCGGACTGCAAACATTGGTTGCGGTACTTGACGAGCGTAAGGCAAAAGGCATCAGAGACAACCAGGGGCGCGAAGCGTCACCGATAACCGATACCCGCAGCAAATACGAACGCGGACGTGACATTCTTGCAGAGATTTCGGGCACCCCGGCAGATGCGCCGAAAGCCAACTATGCCGTCCTGGCCCCGGAAATCGAAGTATTCCTTAAAGAACATCTCTTTGCCGAGCTTTTCGAGCGGGACGTGCTGACCTATGCCGAACGGGAACTGGCAACCGTTGCCATAATAGCTTCTTTGGGCAAAGGCGTGGAACCGATGCTGAAAGGGCACATGGGTATTGCGCTGAATGTAGGCGTAACACCGGACGAATTACGCGGTGTGCTGGCTATCATTGAAAAGAATATCGGACGTAGCGAAGCCGATAATGGCAAACAAGTATTGAACGAATTATTGCAAAGCAAAGGGTTGACTACCAAACCGGAAACCCCGATTGTAGCAGTGGAGAATGACGTGAAGAAACAGAAAGTGACATTCCACAACCGTTTTTTGATTGATATAGTTGGCGACCTCTATTTCCCTGCGGACTATGATGCCACAAAGAAATATGCCGCCATCATCGTCGGTCATCCCTTTGGTGGCGTCAAAGAACAGACTTCGGGACTCCATGCCCGTAAGTTGGCGGAACTCGGCTATGTGGCATTAGCCTTCGATGCGTCCTATTATGGCGAGAGTGGCGGTTATCCGCGTCGTATGGAATCGCCCGAAGTGCGGGTAGAAGACTTCAGTGCGGCAGTCGATTTCCTCACGAACCATCCGGCTGTCTATGCTGATAAGATAGGAGTAATCGGCATCTGTGGCGGAGGCTGCTACTCTGTCAGTGCTACGCAGATAGACCATCGCATCAAGGCACTTGCCACCATCAGTATGTACGACATGGGCCGCGCCCGCCGTCAGGGTGTAGGCGACTCGCAGACTTACGAACAGCGTATGGCTATCCTTGATGAAATCGGCCGCCAGCGTACGATGGAATATGGTGGGGCTGTACGCAAGGATATCCGTGCCCTGCCCGAAAAAGTGGATGAGAACACACCGAAGTTTGCCATCGACTTCCTCGATTATTACGACAATCCACAACGCGGTCAACATCCCAACTCTACGGGCTATTACTCCTACACGAGCCTCGCACCGATGATGAACTTCTTCCCCTTTGCGCAAATCGAGACTATATCGCCACGTCCTATGCTTTTCATAGTGGGAGAAAATGCAGTATCGAAATATTTTTCTGAGGACGCATACGCGAAAGCCGCCGAACCGAAAGAACTGTTTGTCGTACCCGGAGCTACGCACGTGGATTTATACGACCAGCCGAAATATCTGAAAATCACGCTTCCCAAACTGGACTCTTTCTTTAAACAACATTTAAAATAACTCTTCAAGATGAAAAAGATGACTTACTTATTTCTACTGGCTGCAACACTTGGTGCTTGCAGTCCGAAACCGGAAAACAAGATTGAAACACCCCCAAAAGCATCAGCCTCTCTCTTTCCCCAAGGAGATGCCATCGAGGGCAGCAATTTCAACGGAACGGCATACCTCCAACGGCTGATGACCGACAGTGAAACATTCGATGTGGTAGTCTCCGACGTGATATTCGAGCCGAAAGCCCGAAACAGCTGGCATTCGCATCCGGGCGGACAGATTCTGATTGCCACCGCCGGAAAAGGTTACTATCAGGAAAAGGGGAAGCCTATACAAGTGTTGAATCCCGGCGATGTAGTCGCTATTCCGGCAGATGTGGTGCATTGGCACGGAGCGGCTCCCGACAGCGGATTCACGCATATAGCTATCAATACAAAAGTTCATTTGGGTGCTACACAGTGGTATGAACCTGTAAGCGATGAAGAATACACTAATCAATAAATATCTAAAAACAACTCGAATATGAAAAAGTTACTTCTTATTCCGCTCTTGCTCCTCTCTCTAACGACAATGGCAGCATGCTCTACCACCGACGACACTCCCGATACTCCATCCGGAAACGGCAATATGCTTGTGCTCTACTTTTCTGCCGAAGGACACACCCAGGCCATTGCCGAACGTATCGTGAAACTTACAGGCGCAGATATCCATCGCATTGAGGCTGCCGAACCGTATGCTGCAAATCCTTACGATGACAGCGACCGCATTCAGCATGAAGCCTATAATGACCTGCGCCCTGGAGTAGCGAATCTGCTTGATAAATAGGCATTGGCGAAATATGATACAATTTTCGTCGGTTCGCCTTGCTGGTGGCATCAACCCGCAATGGTAGTCTGTACATTCCTCGAAGCATACGACCTGAAAGACAAGGTAATCATTCCTTTCTTTACCTACGGGGCTACTACCTATCTGAACGAGTCCATGCAGAAAATTTACAAGGTAACATCCACTTCAAGACATATTCCGGAAACACTTCCCGAAGACCTTGATGCGGAGGATATTACGACACCAGGACGCCCTGATGATGCAGATATCGACATGCCGGGCAACGCTAATGGTACAGAAGGATGGTTACACCGAATCGGAATAGCAGTGCGTTCGGGAATATTCAATACATCTGCCGACTAATTGATAATATCTTTTTCTTCTTCGAGCACTCCGTCTGCCAATGCAATATCTTCCCCCATCTCCCAATACTTCATCCACTTTTACTGGAATTCTCGTAAGAAATCTCTATTTTTGCACTTTAAACAAGAAAAATTATGGGAGCAGCTAAATGGATAGGCGGCATCATCGGCTTCATGGCCGGAGGACCGCTGGGAGCCTTGGCAGGTTTTGTATTCGGTTCATTGTTCGACACCGATTCAAATGACGCAGGCAGTTATTATGGAGAAGCACCAACGCACGGCACTACCTATACCGGGCAACGGAACAGTTTCCTCTTCTCCATGCTCGTGATGGCTTCGTACATTATCCGTGCAGACGGGCGCATCATGCATAGTGAAATGGAATTCGTCCGCCGCTTTCTGAGAAGCACATTCGGTGAGGCTGCCGTGGGCGAGGGAGAACGGATACTGCTCAACCTCTTCGAACAGCGCAAGCAGATGGACAGACAAAACCCACTGGCATTTAAAAACACCATCCGTGACTGTGGAACGCAGATTGCCGCCAACCTGACATACGAGGAACGCTTGCAACTGCTGGTATTCTTGGTAGAAATTGCCAAAAGCGACGGACACGTCTGCAACGAGGAGATAGAAGCCTTGAAAGAAGTGGCCATGTACATGGGACTATCCGTCAAGGAAGTGGAATCCATGCTTAACCTAGGCGGTAGCTCACTGAACGAGGCCTACAAAGTACTTGAAATTGAACCCACTGCCACCAATGACGAAGTGCGTGCCGCTTACCGCCGCCTAGCCTTGAAACACCATCCCGACCGGGTGGCAACGCTGGGCGAAGACATCAAGAAAGCCGCAGAAGAGAAGTTCCAAAGCATCAACAATGCCAAAGAACAGATATACAAGGCACGAGGTATGAAATGACGTACCTCGCTCCTTGCCTTGTGGACAGCATCATGACGTTTATAAACATTCTATATTAACATCAACCCACACACTTATGAAGAAAACCCTTGCAATCCTTGCACTAGGCCTTACTGCCATTGCCGGACATGCCGCCACGCCGCTCTGGATGCGCGATGTGCAAATCTCTCCCGACGGTACGGAAATCGCATTCTGCTACAAAGGAGACATCTACAAGGTGCCGGCCAAAGGTGGAACCGCCACACAGCTTACTACCCAAGAGAGCTACGAATGTACCCCCATATGGTCGCCGGACGGCAAACAAATAGCCTTTGCCAGCGACAGATACGGCAACTTCGACGTATTCGTGATGCCGGCAGACGGCGGAACCGCCCAACGGCTCACTACCCACTCCACCGGTGAGATACCCTCCACATTCACTCCGGACGGAAAGTATATCTTGTTTTCCGCATCCATCCAGGACCCGGCAAGCAGCGCTCTTTTCCCCACTTCGGCCATGACCGAGCTTTACAAAGTACCTGCAACGGGAGGGCGTACGGAGCAAGTGCTGGGCACCCCTGCCGAAGCGGTCTGCTTCGACAAGGCGGGCCATCAGTTCCTCTACCAAGACCGCAAGGGATTTGAAGATGAATGGAGAAAGCACCACACCTCCTCCATCACCCGCGACATCTGGCTGTATGATGCAAAGACGGGTATCCATACCAACCTCACCGACCGCGCGGGCGAAGACCGCAACCCGGTGTTGTCACCCGATGGAAGAACGGTTTACTTTTTGAGTGAGAGAAACGGCGGCTCATTCAACGTGTATGCCTTCCCGCTGGCACAGCCCCGAGAGGTGAAGCCCATCACCAGCTTCAAGACACATCCCGTGCGCTTCCTCTCCATGAGTGACGGCGGGACGTTGTGCTACAGTTACGACGGCGAAATCTATACCCAGCAGCCGGATGCCACCCCGAAGAAAGTCGCCATAGAACTGGTGCGCGATGACCGGCCGCAATTCGCCAACCTGCAGTCTTCCGACGGAGCCACCTCTGCCGTTGTGTCCCCGGACGGAAAACAGATTGCCTTCACGCTGCGCGGAGAAGTCTTTGTCACTTCGGCAGACTATGCCACTACCAAGCAGGTGACGCACACACCGGCACGCGAAGCGGGCCTCTCCTTTGCGACGGACAACCGCACCCTGGCCTACGCCAGCGAGCGAGGCGGCAACTGGCAGCTCTACCTTGCCAAGATAGCCCGCAAGGAAGACCCTAACTTCCCGAACGCCACGCTGATTGAAGAAGAAGTGCTGCTGCCCTCCACCACCGTGGAACGTGCCTATCCGCAATTCTCGCCCGACGGCAAGGAACTCGCCTTTATCGAAGACCGCATCCGGCTGATGGTGCTCAATCTGGAGACGAAGAAGGTGCGCCAGATTACGGACGGCTCCACCTGGTACAGCACCGGCGGAGGATTTGACTACGCATGGTCGCCGGACGGTAAATGGTTTACACTTGAGTTCACGGGTAACAAGCACGACCCCTACTCCGACATCGGCCTGGTCAGCGCAGAGGGAGGCAAAGACATCATCAACCTCACCAATAGCGGCTACATGAGCGGCTATCCCCACTTTGCGCTGGACGGCAACGCCATCCTTTTCACCACCGAACGCTACGGCATGCGTGCCCATGCCTCATGGGGCTCGCTGAACGACGCCATGCTCGTCTTCCTCAACCAAGACGCCTACGACAAATACTGCCTGAGCAAAGAAGACTACGAGTTGCGCAAGGAGCTGGAGAAGGAGCAGAAGAAGTCTGCCGGGAAGGACACCCCCCAAGGCAAAAACAAGGATAAAAAGAAGAAATACGACAAGAAAGACAGCAATGCTGACGAAAAAGATGACCAGCCGAAAGACATCGTCGTAGAGCTGAAAGGCATCGAAGACCGTGTGGTGCGCCTCACCCCGAACTCTTCCGACATGGGCAGCACCATCATCTCCAAGGATGGCGAGACACTCTACTACCTGGCAGCCTTCGAAGGTGGCTACGACCTCTGGAAGATGAACCTCCGCAAGAAGGAAACCAAACTGCTGCACAAGATGGATGCCGGATGGGCAGACATGCAGCTGGACAAGGACGGCAAAAACCTCTTCCTGCTGGGCAGCCGCAAGATGCAGAAAATGGACACTTCATCCGACGCGCTGACCCCCATCACCTTCCAGGTAGATGCCAAGATGGACCTGGCTGCGGAGCGCGAATACATGTTCGACCACGTGTACCGCCAACAGCAGAAGCGATTCTACAATACCAATATGCACGGAGTGGACTGGGACAAGATGACCGCCGCCTATCGCCGCTTCCTGCCCCATATCGACAACAATTATGACTTTGCCGAACTGCTGAGCGAATGGCTGGGCGAGCTGAACGTATCTCACACCGGCGGCCGTTTCTATCCCAAAGGGCAATCCGAACCTACTGCCAGCCTGGGACTGTTCTTCGACTGGAACTACACGGGCAAGGGCATGCTCATTGCCGAAGTAGTGGAGAAAGGCCCCTTCGACACAGCCAACACCCGGGTGAAAGCCGGCACAGTCATCGAAAAGATAGACGGCGTGGAAATCACCCCCGATGCGGACTATTACACGCTGCTCAACAACAAGGCACGGAAGAAAACACTTGTTTCTCTCTTCGACCCGCAGACCAAGGAGCACTGGGAAGAGGTCATTATCCCCATTACGAACGGTGCGTTCAGCGATTTACTCTACAGCCGCTGGGTGAAACAGCGTGCGGCAGACGTTGACCGATGGTCGGGTGGCCGATTGGGTTACGTGCACATCGAGTCTATGGGAGACGACAGTTTCCGTTCCGTCTACTCGGACATCCTGGGAAAATACAACAACCGCGAAGGCATCGTCATCGACACCCGTTTCAATGGCGGTGGACGCTTGCACGAGGATATAGAAATACTTTTCAGTGGACAAAAATACTTCACCCAAGTGGTGCGCGGTCGCGAGACGTGCGACATGCCCAGCCGCCGCTGGAACAAACCCTCCATCATGGTGATGTGCGAGGCCAACTACTCCAATGCGCACGGCACGCCGTGGGTTTACAGCCACCGCGGACTGGGCAAGCTGGTAGGCATGCCCGTGCCGGGAACCATGACCAGCGTGTCGTGGGAACGCCTGCAAGACCCGTCATTGGTATTCGGCATCCCCGTCGTGGGCTACCGCCTGTCGGACGGCAGCTATCTGGAGAACTCGCAGCTGGAGCCGGACATCAAAGTAGCCAATTCACCCGAGACCATCGTGAAGGGAGAAGACACACAGCTGAAAGCTGCCGTAGAGGAACTGCTGAAGGAACTCGAAAAATAAGTACCGCCCTGCCCCACGCAGGAATACCGGTCATATAGGCCGATATATATATTAAGATGATGTGTCAAAACGGTTGATGGCACATCATCTTTTTTTATATGCCACAAGGAAGCAAGACTTTTTCTATCTCACTTTTTTGCACTATCTTTGTGACATAAATTCCTAACTCTTTAACTGATTATGTTTGCTGACTTGTTAAACTCCTCCTATTTCGCGCTCTTTCTCATTGTGGCTTTAGGCTTCATGTTGGGAAGAATCAAGATTAAAGGGCTTTCGCTCGACGTCTCCGCCGTCATCTTCATTGCCCTGCTGTTCGGACACTTCGGTGTCATCATCCCCAAAGAATTAGGAAACTTCGGACTGGTGCTCTTCATCTTCACCATCGGCATCCAGGCCGGTCCCGGATTTTTCGACTCCTTCCGGAGCAAGGGCAAGACGCTTATCATCATCACCCTGCTCATCATCTGCTCCGCCGCCCTGACGGCAGTAGGACTGAAATATGCCTTCGACATCGATACTCCCAGTGTCGTGGGACTGATAGCCGGTGCCCTGACCAGTACGCCGGGACTCGCCGTTGCCATTGACAGCACCCATTCCCCACTGGCATCCATCGCTTACGGTATTGCCTATCCTTTCGGCGTTATCGGCGTGATTCTCTTCGTTAAGCTGCTGCCCCGTATCATGCGCATCGACCTCGACAAGGAGGCGCGCCGGTTGGAGAAGGAACGCCGCAGCCAGTTCCCGGAACTGACAACCTGTCTGTTCCGCGTAACCAACCCCGCCGTCTTCGACCGGAGCCTGATGCAAATCAATGCGCGCGCCATGACCGGAGCCGTCATCTCACGCCACAAGCACAACGAGCAGATAGCCATCCCCACCGCCCAGACCATCCTGCACGAGGGAGACTACATACAAGCCGTGGGTAGCGAAGAGGCCTTAAACCAGCTCGCCGTCCTCGTGGGCGAACGCGAAGAAGGCGAACTGCCACTCGTAGACATGCAGGAGATTGAATCCCTGCTGCTCACCAAGAAGGATATGATAAACAAGCAGCTGGGCGACCTCAACCTGATGAAGAACTTCGGCTGCACCGTCACCCGCATCCGCCGAAGCGGCATCGACCTCTCCCCCTCGCCCGACCTCGCCCTGAAATTCGGCGACAAGCTGATGGTGGTGGGCGAGAAGGACGGCATCAAGGGAGTGGCACGCCTGCTGGGCAACGACACCAAGCAACTGTCCGACACCGACTTCTTCCCCATCGCCCTGGGCATCGTGCTGGGCGTGCTCTTCGGCAAGCTCAACATCTCCTTCTCGGACAGTCTGTCGTTCTCTCCGGGACTGACGGGAGGCATCCTGATGGTCGCCTTGTTCCTGAGCGCCATCGGAAAGACCGGCCCCATTCTGTGGTCCATGTCCGGCCCTGCCAACCAACTGCTGCGCCAGCTGGGACTGCTGCTCTTCCTTGCCGAAGTAGGGACATCGGCAGGACGGAATCTGATGGCCACGTTCCAGGAAAGCGGCTGGCTCTTGTTCGGCGTAGGCGCCGCCATCACGCTGGTGCCCATGCTGGTGGCAGTATGCGTAGGCCTGTTCGTGTTCAAGATAAACATTCTCGACCTGCTGGGCACCATCACCGGCGGCATGACCAGTACGCCCGGCCTTGCCGCCGCCGACTCCATGACGGACAGCAACATACCGAGCGTGGCCTATGCCACGGTATATCCCATTGCCATGGTGTTCCTCATTCTGATAATCCAGGTGATAGCCTCCGCAGTCTATTGACGCATGAAGACGTACAGCCGGACAGAAACCATCGCCCGCATGAACGCACTGGCCGGAGCCAATGTGCCCTTCCTCTTCATCGTAGACTACGCGCAAGAGCAGTCGCACATTGAGCCCCTCGACCGGATAGACCCCGCCACCTGCCTTTTCCAATTCCCGAAGGCAGGCAACACGGAGACGGCTGCAACAGCCCTTGCCAGAAGCACAGCCGCCCGATGCGCCGGCCCTATCCAGTGGGACATCACTCCCCCTTCCCCCGCCGCATACAGACATTCGTTCGACCTCGTGAAGCAAAACCTGCTGGCAGGCAACAGCTACCTGACGAACCTCACTTGCCGGGTACCCGTCACCACCAATCTGACACTGGAAGAAATATTCCTCCACTCCGAAGCCTTGTACAAGCTGTGGCTGAAAGACCGGTTCGTCTGCTTCTCCCCCGAAATCTTTGTCCGCATAGAGAAGGGCAAGATAAAGTCCTTCCCCATGAAAGGCACCATCGACGCTACCCTGCCCGATGCGGAACAGCTCTTGATGCAGGACACCAAAGAGGCAGCCGAGCACGCCACCATCGTCGACCTGATACGCAATGACCTCAGCATGGTTTCGGAACACGTCGAAGTGACCTCCTACCGCTATATAGACCGCCTGCAAACCAATAAGGGCCCCATCCTCCAGACCAGCTCCGAGATATGCGGCACCCTGCCCGAAGACTACACCGCACACCTGGGCGACATCATCTTCCGCCTGCTTCCTGCCGGCTCCATCACCGGCGCCCCCAAGCCCAAAACCGTAGAAATCATCGCCCAGGCCGAAGACTACCGCCGGGGCTTCTACACCGGCATCATGGGGCATTATGCCGACGGACAGCTGGACAGCGCTGTCATGATACGCTTCATCGAGCAGGAAAACGGCCAGCTCCACTTCAAGGCAGGAGGCGGCATCACCGCCAAAAGCCGGTGGGAAAGCGAATACAACGAAGTAATACAGAAAATATATGTGCCTATTTATTGAAACCATACGCATCGACCACGGAAGGGTCTGCAACCTTTCCCGCCACAACCGGAGGCTGAACGATACCCGCGCCCACTTCTGGCCGGAAAGCACACCGCTGCAACTGTCCGATTATCTGTCGTCTCCCGGCTGTGGAGCAGGCATCACCGGGGCGGGCATCGTCAAGGCACGCGTAGTGTATGGTGAAAAAGGTATTGAAGACCTCAGCTACTCCCCCTACGCCGTGCGGCACGTGCATTCGCTGGCACTGATGCAGGCCGATACCATCGACTACACCTACAAAAGCGCCGGACGCGAACCGCTGAACTGCCTCTTTGCCCTGCGCGGCGCATGCGACGACATTCTGATTGTGAAACAAGGCCTGCTGACAGACACCTCCATCGCCAACATCGCCCTTTCCGACGGTACCCACTGGTACACGCCGGCACATCCCCTGCTGAAAGGGACCAAACGGGCAGCCTTGCTGGAAGAAGGAATCTTGCAGGAAAAAGATATCAGACCGGAAGACTTGCCTTCATTCTCTACTGTCAGGCTGTTCAATGCCATGATTGACTGGGGAGAACTGGAACTCCCCGTACGGAACATCATCCCGTAGAGCCTCTACTCGTGCATATCGTTGAGATGTATCTCCAAAGACTTCACCGATATATATATTTCGTACACCGATATGGCCAGCGAAATAATCAGCAATATCAGCGCCAAACCGAAGATATAGGCCGAAAGCAGATGGAGACGGATATAGACAAAGAACATGCTGACCACGCACAGCAGCAGGCTGCCGATGCCCGCCACCTGCATGGCACGCGTCAGGTAGAGCCGCTTCCTCAGGTTGGCAATCTGCGCCGCCTTCACCGAAGACGGGTTCTCCATGTACTGTTCCTTCAAGGTGCGCACCAGTTGGGCATAGGACAAGAAACGGTTGGTATAGGCCAGCATAATCAGCGATATGGCCGAAAACAGCAAGGCGGGGGTGGTTAAATCTATTTCCATAAGAATGATGCTTAATTATATCTATCCGTCCCGATAGCAGGACTTACCTCCGCAAAGATAAACGAAAGATTGAAACCACAGAAACAAGTTTCCTTTTTTCCATTTCCCAAAGATTTATCCTACTTTTGCAGTGACAATAAAAAAACTCCTTACCACCGTAACTTAACAAATACGACCATGCGATATACCGTTTCCGCTCCTGCCTCACTGCACGCAGCCATACAGCTCCCGGCATCCAAAAGTATCAGTAACCGGGCACTCATCCTCCACTCCCTTGCCCACGGCAATATCCTGCCCCGCAATCTGAGCGATTGTGACGACACCATAGTGATGACTCGCGCCCTCGACGGAAATCCCGGACATATAGATATCCTTGCCGCCGGCACCGCCATGCGTTTCCTCACCGCCTACCTCAGCGTAACTCCTGGCACCCGAATCATCACCGGTACGCAACGCATGCAGCAACGCCCCATCCGCATACTGGTAGACGCCCTGCGAGAGCTCGGCGCCCGCATAGAATACGTCGGAAATGAAGGGTTCCCTCCCTTGCGCATCACCGGAACAGAACTGACCGGCAGCGAAATATCCCTCGCCGGCAATGTCAGCTCACAATACATATCCGCCCTGCTGATGATTGGTACCGTCCTTCCCAAAGGCCTGCGCCTGCACTTGACGGGTGACATCATCTCCCGCCCCTACATCAACCTGACCCTGCAACTGATGCGCGACTTCGGCGCCCAAGCCGACTGGGTCTCCGAAGATTGCATCACCGTCAGCCCCGGCGGATACACGGATACCCCTTTCACCGTAGAAAGCGATTGGAGCGCCGCCTCTTACTGGTATCAGATGATGGCAATAGAAGGAATTAAAAATGAAAAAATAAAAGGGGGAGACAGAAGTAGCGCAAAAGAAAGTGAAGACAGCACGAAGGAAGAAGCGCACACGGCAGAAATCGAACTGCTCGGTCTCTTCGCCCACAGCTATCAAGGCGACAGCCGCGGCGCGGAAGTCTTTACCCGCCTCGGCGTCCATACCGAATATACAGACCGGGGAGTAAAACTGACCCGGAAGGGTACTCCCGCCACCCGTCTCGACGAAGACATGGTGGACATCCCGGACCTGGCGCAGACCTTTGTCGTCACCTGCTGCCTGATGGACATCCCTTTCCGCTTCACCGGACTGCAAAGCCTTAAAATAAAGGAGACCGACCGTATCACCGCCCTCATTACGGAACTGCGTAAACTGGGTTACGTCGTGCGCTCCGAGCAAGACAGCATCTTGTTGTGGGATGGCGAACGCTGCCCGGCAGACGCTGACCCCGTCATCGCCACCTACGAAGACCACCGTATGGCCATGGCATTTGCCCCCGCCTGCCTTGTACTGCCCCAAATACAGATAGATGAACCACAGGTCGTTACCAAATCTTACCCTGCTTACTGGGAAGACTTGCAAAAGGCGGGATTTAAAGTCTGCCAAAATGCAATGCAATCTTAGAATAAAGCTTTTATTCTTAGAAATACAGCCTTTATTCTTAAGAATATAACCTTTATTCTTAGAAATAAAGGATACATTCTAAGATTAGGATGTATCCAAAGTAGTTTTACACTACGTTCCAAGCAAGTAATGCCTGCGTCGGGTGGAAGTAATCTACCTACCTGCAATCTGAAGCATTATTTTGTCGTGTACAAAACAATATGTATCTTTGTCCGTTCTATTAATGGAACATGTTTTTCAAGAAAAGGAAGCCCATGTGGATATTGATTATTAGCCTGATTGCCCTTGCCCTCGTGGCAGCCACAGCCGGAATTATACGCAACCGGAAACTGCAGAAGAAGATAGACCGCGGCGAACTGGACGCCATGCCCGAAGTGCAGGAAGTGGATGCCGAGTGCTGCGGACAGCATGAAATCTGCGAACGTGACAGCCTGCTGGCAGCCGTCAGCAAGCAAATAGAATATTACGATGACGAAGAACTGGACAAATACATCGGCACCGCTCCCGATGCCTATACTCCCGAGCAGGAAGACGAGTTCCGCGACGTGTTCTACACCATGCAAGACACGGACGTAGCCGGATGGGTGCGCAGCCTGCAACTGCGTGGCATAGCCTTGCCGGACAACATCAAGGATGAAGTGTTCCTCATCATCGGCGAACGCCGTCTCACCCCCCATTCCTAACACTCCACATCCAACTTTTAATTTTTAATTCTTAATTTTTAATTGAATAAATGGAGCTACTGCAATACACTTTTTTCCAACATGCCCTCATCGGCAGTCTGCTGGCAAGCATTGCTTGCGGGCTGATAGGCACATACATCGTCACCCGGAGACTAGTGTTCATCAGCGGCGGATTGACGCATGCATCTTTTGGCGGTATCGGCCTGGGATTGTATACCGGCATTTCCCCCATTCTGTCGGCAGCCTTGTTTGCAGTCTTGTCCGCTTTCGGTGTAGAGTGGCTCAGCAAACGGAAGGACATGCGGGAAGACTCCGCCATTGCCGTATTCTGGACATTGGGCATGGCACTGGGCATCATGTTCACTTTCCTCTCGCCGGGATTCGCACCCGACTTGTCCGCCTATCTCTTCGGCAACATTCTCACGATTACCTGGAGCGACATCGCTCTATTGGGAGGGCTTGCCCTGCTGCTGATACTGTTTTTCGCGCTGTATCTCCATCCCATCATCTACGTAGCCTTCGACCGGGAGTTTGCCCGCTCGCAAGGTATTCCGGTGCAGGTATTCGAATATGTACTGATGATGTTCATTGCGCTGACCATCGTGGCATGCCTGCGCATGGTGGGCATCGTGCTGGTCATTTCGCTGCTCACCGTTCCGCAGATGACCGCCAACTTGTTCTCGCACCGGTTCCACCGCATCATCTGGCTTTCCATCGGCATCGGTTACCTCAGTTGCCTGGGCGGGCTGATGATTTCTTTCTACTTGAATGTCCCCTCGGGTGCATCCATCATATTCTTTTCCATCATTATCTATGCCATTTGCAAGACAGGAAAAAGTTTTTGGCTATATTTGCAACGCTAAATCAAAAGACACAATGGAAATCAAAATTCAGTCATTAGACCAGATTCACGAAGCCGCCCGCCAGTTCATCGCTGAAATGGGTGATAATACCGTCTTCGCTCTTTACGGAAAAATGGGGGCGGGCAAGACAACTTTCATCAAAGCCGTTTGCGAGGAGTTGGGCGTTTCCGACGTCATCACCTCCCCTACCTTCGCCATTGTCAACGAATACCGTTCCGACACTGCCGGCGAACTGATTTACCATTTCGACTTCTACCGCATCAAGAAACTGGAAGAAGTGTATGACATGGGTTACGAAGATTACTTCTACAGCGGCGCCCTCTGCTTCATAGAATGGCCGGAGCTGGTAGAGGAACTCTTGCCGGGCAACACCATCAAGGTCACCATCGAAGAAGTGGAGAACGGAGAGCGGGAAGTCACGTTAGAGAGCTTTGAATAATAAGGCATGCTTTTCCCCCGCTTTAATTTTTAATTCTTAATTCTTATTTCTGATGAGCCAATACATCGTTCAAGGGATTTTCGCCGTCGCAGGCATCATCGCCTTGCTGGCAGCCATATTGGACTGGAACTGGTTCTTTACTGCCCGAAACACCCAGTTTATCGTACAAAATGTAGGGCGGCGACAAGCCCGCCTGTTCTACGGTGTATTGGGTGTCATTCTCATCGGCACGTCCATCTTCTTTTTTCTGAATACGCCACCGGTCACATAAAAACAAAAAATCGCGGATGAAGCCATGCCCATCCGCGATTTTCCTATACTTTTGATACAGACTATTCTTCGTCCAAAGATTCCGTATATTCCATCTCACCTTGTACGATGAAAAGGATTTCTTCCGGATCATAGTCACCCATCTCATCCTTATGGGCTTCCTTGACAATATAGTCCACGATTTTCCCCAAATCAATCTCGATGTACCCATCCGCATCCGGCTGTGCATCAAGGATGCCGCTCTCGGAATAGTACTCGTCAATCAAATCGAGAAAATAATAGAACTCGTCGTCAGAGAACTTCTCTTTCAACTCCTGCGGCAAATAATTCTTGATGTACTCGATGGTCTTTTCATCATCGACATCATTCTGCAAAAAATCGTCTTCCATTCCCATACTTACTATTGCTTAAAGGGTTAATGTTATTGACTATTTGACGATTTACTATTTACTATTTAGCTGCGCCATGATGCCGAAAGGGTAAATCGTAAATCGTCAAATAGTACCTTATAATATCGCTTCTATCTTGGCCACGTAAGCAGATTTCGGAGCAGAACCTACCTGCTTGTCCACCAGCTCTCCATTCTTGAAGAACAAGACTGTAGGGATGTTGCGTATACCATATTCGGCAGCCACATCACCGTTCTCATCCACGTCACATTTGCCAATAATCACCTTTCCTTCATATTCAGTAGCCAATTCATCGATGATTGGTCCCACCATCTTACAAGGGCCGCACCAAGGTGCCCAGAAATCCATAACGACCGGCTTTCCCTCTGCCAGGATTTCTTGAAAATTGCTGTCTGTAATTTCTAAAGCCATTTCTTTTAATATTAAATGTCAACTATAATTATTAATTTACTGTCAATTGCGTTTTATCAACCTTCGCTTTCAAAGCAAAGATAGTGCAAACCGAATGCAAAACAAAATGAACTTGTTCATTTTTTATGCCGAGGTGCAGCCTATCTTCGTTTTCCAACAAAGATAACTAATTAATCCTGAACTCAAGGTCCGGACGCTCTTTTAAATAAGTAATCAGTTCACGCCCCACGGAAAGCTTCACGGGACGGGAAATCAAATCGACCGTCATCTTGCTATCCTCATCTCTGACTTTGAAATAAAGCTCCGTACTGCCCGGACGTTCCTTGGTCAGTTCTGCCAGTTCAGTTATCAAAGCCTTGTTCAGCACACTCAGCGGAATGAGAATGGTTATCTTCTCAATCAGTTTCTCCTTGACGTCAGGCAACAGTTCCATGGAGGTTATCTTCAGCTCCAACTCATCCTGCCGCCATTGCTTGGGCTGGCAACGGGCTTTGATGAACAAGAAGGTACGTTCACCCAGATACCCCTGATAGGTCACCCAATCATTTCCGAAGAAAGGAAGCTCTGCCGAACCGGAATAGTCTTCAATCTTGGCTATGCCGTAAGGATTTCCATTTTTGCTGATACCGCGACGCACGGCGGTCACGATGCCACCCATTGTTATTTCGCGTCCCACAAGTGCCGTCTTATCTTCCAGCTCTGTCATGTGAGTGTTGCAAACATGCTCCAGAACTACGGAATACTCATCCAACGGGTGTGCGGACAGATAGATACCTACCAAATCGCGCTCCCGGTTCAAACGGTCGAGGTCGCTCCAACGTTCCGCTACCGGTATTTCCGGAGTGGCGATATCCACCACATTCTCACCGCCGAACAAGGAGTTTGCAGCCGCAGCCTGGTCGGCCTGGTAACGGTTACCATACCGCACCAAGGTTTCGAGGAAGACCTCGTTCTTGGAATTTACGGCAAAATACTGCTCTCGCTTCAGCTCCGGGAAGCTGTCGAACCCGCCCGCCAAAGCAAGACATTCCAGATTCTTCTTGTTGCAGGCTGTCAGATTGACACGCTGCACAAAATCAAATATACCCTTGAAAGGACCATTCTTCTCGCGTTCCTCCATGATGCTCTGCACAGCACCCTCGCCTACCCCTTTCACCGCGCCAAGACCAAAACGGATATTGCCTTCCTTGTTCACGGTGAACTTCAGGTTACTTTCATTCACATCCGGCCCCAATGTATTGATGCCCATTGCCTTGCATTCATCCATCAGTTTGGTTATATCGGTAATATTCGCCAAACTTCGGCTCATGACCGCCGCCATGTATTCGGCCGGATAGTTGGCCTTGAGGAAAGCCGTCTGATAGGCCACCCACGAATAGCAAGTGGCATGTGACTTGTTGAAGGCATAGGACGCAAACTTTTCCCAGTCGGCCCAGATTTTCTCAAGCACTTTCGGGTCGTGGCCGTTCTTTTGTCCACCCGAAATGAATTTCGGCTTCATGTGGTCCAGCTTGTCACGCAGTTTCTTACCCATCGCCTTACGCAAGGCATCGGACTCACCACGGGTGAAGTCCGCCAGCAAACGCGACAGAAGCATGACCTGCTCCTGGTAGACCGTAATGCCGTAGGTATCCTTCAGATACTTCTCCATGATGGGGATGTCATACTCGATGGGCTTGCGTCCCCACTTACGGTCGATGAAGTCGGGGATATAATCCATAGGACCCGGACGGTAGAGGGCATTCATGGCAATCAAATCCTCGAAAGTGCTCGGTTGCAACTCACGCAGATATTTCTGCATACCGGCCGATTCAAACTGGAACGTACCGATGGTGCGGCCGTCGCAATAGAGTTTATAGGTAGCAGGGTCGGAAATGGATATCTTGTCGATGTCGAGTTCCAAGCCGCGGTGCAGACGTACATTGGCAACGGCTTCCTTAATGATGGACAAGGTTTTCAGTCCGAGGAAGTCCATCTTGATAAGTCCCGTATCTTCGATGACGGAACCTTCGTATTGGGTAACGAGCATCTTCTCGCCCGTCTCCTTATCATCCGCCGTGCTGACGGGTACCCAATCCGTGATGTCGTCACGGCAAATAATAGTACCGCAGGCATGCACACCCGTACCGCGTACATTACCTTCCAGCATCTTGGCATATTTCATCGTATCGCGCACCAGGGGATCGGGCGAAGCCTCCGCAGCCTGCAATTCGGGCACGTAGGCAATGGCATTGGGCAGGTTGAGTTTCTTGTCGGGAATCTTATCCGGCACGAGCTTGCACAGACGGTCCGATTCGCTCAAAGGCAGTTTCTGCACGCGCGCCACGTCCTTGATGGCCATCTTGGTCGCCATCGTGCCATATGTAATGATGTGCGCCACCTTCTCTTGCCCGTACTTCTCCGTCACCCAGCGGAGCACTTCTCCACGCCCGTCATCATCGAAGTCCACATCGATATCAGGCAAAGAGATACGGTCGGGATTCAAGAAACGCTCGAACAGAAGGTCGTATTGAATCGGGTCTATTTTCGTGATGCCCAAGCAATAGGCCACCGCCGAGCCGGCAGCCGAACCACGTCCCGGTCCTACCGAAACGCCCAGCTGTGTGCGGGCGGCATTGATAAAGTCCTGCACAATCAAGAAGTATCCCGGGAAACCCATCGTCTTCATGATGTACAGCTCAAAGACCAGACGTTCCTTCACCTCGTCGGACAAGGGATCACCGTACAGTTTTTTAGCACCGTCGAATGCCAATTTTGCCAGATAGTCGGCTTCCAGCTTGATACGGTACAGCTTGTCGTAGCCCCCCAGACGCTTTATCTTGGCATTGGCGGCATCCTCATCCAGCACCACCTTGCCGTTTTCATCCTGGGTAAACTCATCAAATAAGTCCTTTTCGGTATATTTCTGCCGATAGCCCTCTTCCGTTCCGAAATCTTCCGGAATAGCAAACGTAGGCATAATAGGAGCGTGGTCGATGGAATAATATTCCACCTTGTCCAAAATCTCCAAGGTATTGGACAAGGCTTCGGGAACATCCTCAAACAAGGCGTTCATCTCAGCCTTTGTCTTCATCCATTCCTGCTTGGTATAAAGCATTCGGGTAGGGTCATCCAGATCTTTACCCGTGCTCAGACAAATCAGGCGGTCGTGCGCTTCTGCATTCTCTTCATCCACAAAGTGGACGTCATTGGAGCAGATAACCTTAATGTCATATTTCCGGGCAAGCTCCAGCAACTTGGCATTCGCCTTCTGCTGAAGCGGATAGGCTTCGTGGTTGGCACGGGGAACAGTGGCTTTATGGCGCTGAAGCTCCAGATAGTAATCATCGCCAAACAGATTCTTATACCAGCGTACAGCTTCTTCTGCCTCTTCCAGCTGGTCATTGATAATCTTCTTAGGAACCTCGCCACCGATACAAGCCGAGCAGACAATCAGCCCCTCATGGTACTTTTCCAGTTCACTGCGGTCTGTACGCGGACGCATATAGTATCCCCTTGTCCAGGCATGCGATACAAGTTTTATCAGATTGTGATACCCCTTCTCATTCTTTGCCAGCACAATCAGGTGATAGCCACTCTGGTCCGGCTTCCCCTCCTTCTTATCCATGGTTCGGCGGGCCACATACATTTCACAGCCTACAATCGGCTTGAACAGCTTGCTTTCCGCTTCTGCCATCTTGGCACGACAATCGGCAATCTCCGCTTCCTTGTCTTCACACTCTATCTCACCGCTTTCAATACCGGCAATCCTTTTCTTGAGGTCCTTTATCTCCCCCTTTGGCCCGCTGTTCTTCTTGTTGACATAGTTGGTGAACTCCTTGATACCGAACATATTTCCATGGTCGGTCACGGCAATGCCTTTCATACCATCCTTCATGGCCTTGTCAACCAGCCTGCTGACACTTGCCTGACCATCCAGAAGAGAGTATTGGGTATGGACATGTAAATGAACAAAATCTTGCATATATATCCTTTCTATTGAGAGCCTAAAATTACAACCTCTATCACAGCTAACAAAAATATTTCCCAAAAAGTTATCAACATGCACATTTCTCTCTCCAAATCCTTGTTAGATTTTCAAAATAAGCCTATTTTTGCAGATAATTTCTATCTAAATTAGCAAATACGATATACATGGGTCGATTAAAAAGATTAAAAAAGATACGCATACACCGTGAAGGAACACATACATTGGCAGGCAGCCTGGTTCTGATTCTGGCTGTCAACACTGCCCTTTACTTCGGATTGGAATGCAAAGTTCCTTTTTACGTAGTAGCGGTCATCAGCCTCATAGTATATGGCATACTCGTGAACTTCTTCCGCTGCCCCATCCGTTTGTTCGGACAAGAAACGGAGAAAGTCGTGGTAGCTCCTGCCGACGGTAAAATCGTAGTGGTGGAAGAAGTGGAGGAAAACGAATACTTCCACGACCGCCGTATCATGGTATCTATATTCATGAGTCTGGTTAATGTACACGCCAACTGGTATCCGGTAGATGGTACGGTAAAGAAGGTATGGCACAAAAACGGGAAGTTCATGAAAGCCTGGCTGCCCAAAGCCAGCACCGACAACGAGCGTTCCACCGTAGTAATAGAAACTCCGGAAGGCGTGGAGATTATGGCACGACAGATAGCCGGAGCCATGGCGCGCCGCATCGTGACCTATGCCGAACCGGGCGAGGAATGCTATATTGACGAACATATGGGTTTCATCAAATTCGGATCCCGCGTGGATGTCTTTCTACCGTTGGGCACCGAAGTATTCGTTAAACTAGGACAACTGACTACCGGCAATCAGACTGTGATAGCCAAACTTAAATAATAAAAGAACAACAATGGCAAACTGCATTACCCGCCATATTCCAAATACTCTGACCTGCCTGAACCTATTCTCCGGGTGTATTGCTTGTGTCATGGCATTCGAAGCCAGATATGAATGGGCACTCGCTTTCATTATCTTCAGTGCCGTATTCGATTTCTTCGATGGCATGATGGCACGTGCACTGGACGCACACTCCATTATCGGCAAGGATTTGGATTCTCTGGCAGATGATGTCAGTTTCGGAGTGGCCCCTTCCCTGATTGTATTTTCCTTGTTCAAGGAAATGGACTATTCGGGCGCAATGGAAAGCTTGGCCGGCGTTTTCCCCTATCTCGCATTTCTTTTGTCCGTATTCTCTGCACTGCGGCTTGCCAAGTTCAACAACGATACCCGCCAGACGAGCTCTTTCGTAGGACTTCCCGTCCCGGCAAACGCCTTGTTCTGGGCTTCATTGGTGACGGGCGCTCACGACTGGCTGGTGAGCAGCAATTTCCATCCGGTTTATCTGTTGCTGCTGGTCTGCCTTTTCTCATGGCTGCTTGTATCGGAGATTCCAATGTTCTCACTCAAATTCAAGAATCTGTCATGGAAAGACAATAAAACAAGCTTCATTTTCCTGCTTGTCTGCATTCCGTTCCTCATCTTCTTGGGAATCTGCAGCTTTTCTGCAATCATCGTCTGGTATATACTGCTTTCGCTTATTACAAGGAAAAGTAAATAAACAAATCTTTGGCACGGTTGTTGTATTGAAGTTCGCAGAAAACGAACACATAAAAAGACATTAGCCCATGTTTCATATTTTAGGATTTTTATTCATCATCATAATTGCCATTCTGCTCATTGGCCTCAGCATTATCGGTACTGTCATCCGGAACATATTCGGATTGGGCGGACGCCGTACTTCCTCCAACTCCGGTCCCTACCAAAAAGGAAATGGTAATTACCAGCCGGGAGGGTATTCCTACAATGATAATAGACAATCGTCTGAGGAGGCACAAACTGAAGAAGGTGAAATACGTCCCCGCCACAAGAAACTGTTCTCCAAAGACGAGGGAGAGTATGTGGATTTTGAAGAAATCAAGGAGTAGGGATTAGGGATAAAGGATTAGAGATTATTTGCGCTTGGCGGCAAAGAACTCTTTCATCAGGGCGGCACATTCATCTGCCAGAATTCCTTTTACTACTTGTGTTTTGGGATGCAATGCCTGCGAGGCATAGCGCTGATACCCTCTTTTCTCATCTTCGGCGCCAAACACCAGACGCCCCATCTGTGCCCAGGCAATGGCACCGGCACACATCACGCAGGGTTCCACTGTGACATAGAGAGTACATTCATTCAGATATTTGCCGCCAAGAGTTGCAGCGGCAGCGGTAATGGCTTGCATCTCGGCATGGGCGGTGACATCCGTCAAAGTCTCCGTCAGATTATGGGCACGAGCTATGATACGGTCCTTGCACACCACAACTGCACCTACGGGAACTTCTCCCCGTTCACCGGCCTTATAGGCTTCCAAAAGCGCCTGCTTCATATAATAGCTATCGTCCAACGCCACCCCCTTTAATTTTTAATTTTCACCTCCTCATGTCGTGCTCACCGAACAAAGTAGGATAATCCTCTTCCATATTCTTATGGATAAACATGAGAATAGTCTCCCGCAGCCAACGCGACTTGTTCGTTATCTTGTATTTCTCCAGATAACGGTCCACAATCCGCTGCTCTTCCTCGCTCATCAGGCATACCATGCGCTGCTCGCGTTTCGGTTCTTCGGGCGTTGCTTTCGCACACGTTTTATCTCTCTTTCTCATATTTCCTGCAAAATTACTTTTACTTCTGTAAAAACAAAACGAACCTACGTAATTTTTATATCGGAAACACTTAAATAGCACTGAAATATTTTTTTGACCGGTAAACTTAAAGTATTTCTTAAAAACATTTTAATTTAGTAATTAAAAACGTATTTTTGGAGAGTTCTAAATTTAAAAGGTATGAAACATGTAAATTATCTTAGTTTCTTTCTACTCACATTGTTCAGTATAAGTTTTATCTCATGTAGTGACGATGACGATAATAAACTTAATACCGGCATAACCAATCAGAGTTGGACAGAGGGAAAATCCCTGGAGATCAGCCAGGATAATGAGTTGTCTGTAAGCTTCAATGCTGCAGCCAAATGGGTAGCTTCCGTCACCTCAGGAGCGGATTGGTGCAAACTGAATACGACCTCGGGTACAAAAGGACAAAGCACCTTGAAATTATCTGTAAGTACAAGTTCCACCACCGACCGGACAGCCAGAATTTCCATTAATATAGACGGCTATTCTCCTGCAAGTTTTGAAGTTACACAAAAGGGGACCAGTGTTCCCCAAACCACTGAAGATATGGAGATTAACGCAAAAGTTGATGAATATCTGAGGGAAATGTATCTCTGGAACGATGAATACAAAACGTTGAATCTTGACCATAACAAAGGCTATGAAGACTTCTTCTATGATGCATTGGGAAGTATGACTACCAATACTTTGGATAAAAAGGCTACTGCTGATGGGAAATATACTCTCTTTTCATACATACAGAAAAAAAATCCCATCGGTTCAACCCGTTCCACTCAATGGGTAAAAAAAGAACAAACCTATAGTTTCGGTATTACCGGAGCAGACGTCCGCGCAATTGGAAGTGAAGATAATTACACTATCTACTTCTTTGTACAAGGTGTTTATCCCAATTCACCGGCAGCACGAGCAGGTATTAAACGAGGTTCCTCAATCATGCAAATAAACGGAGAGAAGTTAACCATGAATAATTATTGGCAACATTACCTAGATTTACTGATACCTGCTTCGGCTTTCAGTCTGAAAATTACAGAGGAGGATATGGAGGGAGGTACCCAGGAAAAAGACATATCTTCCGAAGCCATGTACTGCAATCCTGTTCTTTTCAGCAAAGTGACAACAGAAGAAGAAACTCCAGGGCACAGGATCGGCTATCTTGTTTATTCTGGATTTGAGGCTGGATATGACCAAGAATTATTCGATGTATTCAAAGAATTCAAAAGCCAGAATATCACTGACCTAATTTTGGATTTACGTTACAATGGAGGTGGCCACGTTATATCAGCCAACCTAATAGCAACTTGTATAGCCGGCGCAAAATCTGAAGGCAAGGTGTTTACAAGCCTGAGATATAATAAAGAAAGAATGGAAAAACGCAACAATAAACGTGAGGAAGAATTGTTTGCATATTCCAACTATGAGAATCTGGCTACATCTCTATCAGCAGGTGCCTTAAACCTTCAGCACGTCTATTGTATCGTAGGTAGCGGAACAGCATCAGCCAGTGAACTTGTCATCAATTCTCTAAAGGGAATAGATGTAGAAGTAACACTTATAGGTAAAAGAACTACCGGTAAGAATGTAGGTATGGAACCAGTAGAATATACCATAAGAAATAATGTCTACGAAGTAGTTCCCATTACCTTCCAGATCTATAATGCCAAAGGTGTTGGAGATTATGAAAATGGGTTCACACCTGACATCAAAATAGATGAAAACGACCCTTACGGCAGAGGAGACGGATATTACATATACAGAGACTATGGTTCGGATAAAGAGTTCCTATATGCCCGTGCCATCCAGGAAATCACCGGTCAGGCTCCGGTACCCACAACACGCAGTGCAGAAACCCTGATGAGAGGCAAAGCCTTGAAGGTCCCTGCCATCTACCGACGAGGACATGAAGGCATGATTAAATTGCCGAAATAATGGCAATACACAATATTCTTGGAAAAGCCGGTGAAGACGCCGCTGCCAAATACTTGGAACAGAACGGTTACACCATACGTGACCGTAACTGGCGGAAGAATCACCTTGAGCTGGATATTGTAGCCGACAAAGATAAGGAACTGATTATTGTGGAAGTGAAAACCCGTAGCAATACGGATTACATTGAGCCGCAGGATGCCGTGAACTGGCAGAAAATACGACGTATTGTCGTAGCGGCCGATGCCTATATCAAGCACTTCTGCTTGGATGCACCCGTCCGCTTCGACATCATAACGGCTGTAGGCGAACCGGGTGCATTCAGGATAGAGCATCTCAAAGAAGCCTTCTATCCGCCGATGTTCTGAGAGTTGAAAATTGACAAGCAAGAGTTATTTCAATCGTAAATTGTAAACCGTAAAACCGTAAATACCATCATGGACATCGAAACCGCCCGCGAATATTGCCTCAGCAAAAAAGCCGTCACGGAATGCTTTCCGTTTGACGAATACTCGCTCGTGATGAAAGTCATGAATAAAATGTTTGCACTTATCGACCTGGAAAGCGCCAACAAGATTTGTCTGAAATGCGACCCCGAATATGCACTCGAACTGCGGGAGCACTATGTTGCCATCGAAGGTGCCTATCACTTCAACAAAAAGTACTGGAACCAGGTGTTCCTTGACGGTGACGTCGACGACAAACTGTTGAAGCAACTGATAGACCACTCCGTGGAAGAAGTATTGAAGAAGTTCACCAAAAAAATGCGTACCGAATATGAAGCCCTGCCCTGACACATTCCCGTTCCCGCTGGTGGCATTGGACGAGACGGCATCGACCAACCAATACCTCAGCCAGCTTTGCAACCAGTTGCAAGAATCCGTTGCCGAACTAACAACCGTGACTGCCGAGTTCCAAACTGCCGGTAAAGGCCAGCGCGGCAACACCTGGGAAGCTGAAGAAGGCAAGAACCTGCTTTTCAGCTTTGTACTCTACCCTTCTTTTCTGGAAGCCCGCCGGCAGTTCATCCTTTCACAAATCGTTTCCCTCGCCATTAAGGAAGAGCTGAGCAGATGGTCTGATGAAATCACCATCAAATGGCCGAACGACATTTATTGGAAAGACAAGAAAATCTGCGGCATACTGATAGAGAACGACCTTTCCGGACATCATATCAGGCGCAGCATTGCCGGAATCGGCATCAACATCAACCAGGAAGTCTTCAACAGTGATGCTCCCAACCCCGTCTCACTGAAACAAATCACCGGAAAGGAGCACGACCGTTATGAAATCCTTGCCCATATCCTAAGACGTGTACAAATCTACTACAACAGCCTCCAAATGGAGGACTTCGCCGTCTACTCCGACGAGATATCCACACGGTATGCCCGCTCCCTTTTCCGTCGCCGGGGATTGCACCCTTATGAAGATGCCAACGGCAAGTTCCTTGCCCGGTTGCTGCGTGTAGAGCAAGACGGACGGTTCGTGCTGGAGGATGAAGGAGGAAGTGAACGGGAATATCTGTTCAAGGAAGTGCAATACATTCTGTAAGAAATGCACAACCCGTGCCATCGCATTGGCAAAGTTGTGCCACCATACTGGCACAGCCTTGCCATCGTACTGGCACGACTGTGCCAATACGATGGCACAAACATAAGTCCATAGTAGTGTACTACTGCCCTACTTCAAACTTTACTTCAGTTCCTTTCAGAAGGGGGGAAGCAAACTTTACTTTAACCGGTCCCTCTCCTCCGGTAGTCTGTATATAGGCCAGCAAACGCCCGTGGTATACGCGGTGACGGTTATCGGTATAATCACTCACGTCACTGTTGTCAGAGCCTTCGAGCCCAAGCAGACGCGCCGCTCCTTCAACTGTACACGTAATTTCATTGTCGCCAAGTTTCACAACAGTACCTTCTTCGTCAACCACCTCTACGGTTATGTGCGCAGTGGCGCGGTCGCCGGACAAAATAGTGCGATCCGCCGTGGCACGGATGGCATAAGGACGTCCGGATGTCCGGATGGAATAGCTCGACAAGGCATTTCCTTCCTTATCGCAGCCCTCAGCACGAAGCTCACCAGCCCGGAAAGGAATATCCCAGTAGATGATGCCGGTCTTTTCATCATAAGGTTTTATCTCGCCTACCACCCTGCCGTTGAGCAGCAAACGCGCCTGCGGAGCATTGGTATAACACACCACACGTATGTTCTGCCCCTCGTCATAGTTCCAGATGTCCCATGCATCAGGCGAAAGGAATACATGCTCGGGATGCTTGGGATGGACATATACCGGATATGTTCCTGCATACGTGACCGGATTCTCGCACCACAACGAAGCCCGGAAATGTCCGCGTGGCTTGGGGAAACTTCCGAAATCGAGCAAACCCGTGTACAAACCGCGGGACGGCCATCTGCCCGATTCACCCAGATAATCCGTACCGGTCCAGATGAACTGCCCGAAGATGAAATCCTTGTCGCGGACGGCATACCAGGCATCAAGCCCCGAACCCGTCTCGCTTCCATAGATAATGCGGTCCGGATAAGTGGCATGGTCTTGGTCGTAGCGGTTTTCCGTATAGTTATACCCCACCACATCCACAGCATCGGGATACTCCGTCTCGTTCGACATCACGACACCCGCCAAAGCTCCGGTCACGGGACGGGAAGTGTCCACGGCACGTACACAGGCAGCCAGACGCTTTGCTATGGTTCCGATGCGCATGGCATCGGGAGCATCCGGCTTATAGCCCCCGAACATAGGCTGATTGATTTTAGCTCCATCAAGAACGGGATGCGAATAAGGGTCGTTCGGATAATCCACTTCATTGCCGATACTCCACAAGAAAATACAGGTATGATTGCGGTCACGACGTACCATATCGGTTACGTCCCGTTCTATCCACGCCTCGAAGAAGTCGAAAGTACCGTCATAACTCGGAGTACCCACATTCCAGCCTTGTACCCATTTGCGTTTCGGAAACTCCCATTCGTCAGAGACTTCATCCATTACAAGAAATCCCAGGCGGTCACACAATTCATAAAGAACGGGAGCTTGTGGGTTATGGCTCATGCGGATGGCATTTACGCCAATCCCTTTCAAGTTATTCAGGCGGCGTTCCCATACCTCCGGCGGCACTACTGCACCCAGCACTCCTGCATCATGATGCAGGCATACACCTTTTACCTTCATCCAGTTGCCGTTGAGGGCAAAACCTTTGTTGGCATCAAATTCCAGCGTACGCAGTCCCACTTTGGTCTCACTGCCGTCAATGCGTTTGCCATTGGCAAGCAATTCGGTTTTCAATGTATACAGATACGGATTATCCAAATTCCAACGATGGGGTTTGGACACTTTCAAGTCAAGACTTTGCTTGGTAATACCTTCTTTTCCATCGGCAACACGCACACGGCGTTGTGCCACCTGCTTTCCGGCAGCATCGTACAGTGCAGCCCTCAGTTCCAGTTTGTCGGAAGTTGCCTTGTGCTTCTCCACCTCTACATCGACCGCAACGACGGCTTGCTTGTCTGTCAGCGAAGCGGCATGCCAGCCCACACCCCATTGCGCAATATGTGTATCGGAAGCAGCCACCAGCCATACATCGCGATAGATGCCCGAACCCGTATACCAGCGCGAATCGGCATAACGGCTATGGTCTACACGGACAGCCAGCACATTGTCGCCTTCCTTCAGATAAGGGGTCATGTCGTAAAGAAACGATACATAGCCGTTGGGCCGCTTGCCAAGCAGATGCCCGTTCAGGTAAACCTCGCTCCGGTTATATACCCCTTCGAAATAGATATAATGACGCGTTGCGTTGTCTTCAACCCTGAAGTGTTTGCGATACCAGCCTATCCCACCCGGCAGGTACCCGGTGCAACTGGCCAGTGTGGGCGACAATTGCCCCTCTATGGACCAATCGTGTGGCAAAGAAAGCTTCCGCCATGCGCTGTCGTCATAGTCAGTCCGGACAATAGCCGAGTCGTCCGTCAGCCGGAACAGCCATCCGTCATTGAACTTTGCGGCATCGCCAAATGCCACCTGCGCCTTTATCGGAGCAACGGCCAGCATTGCCAGCAAGAAGACAAGAGCAGTCCTGTTATTCTTAAAATACATTTTCATATAGATTTTCTTTGAAGTTAAACTAATTCTTTACTTCAGGCTATACACCACGGTTGTCACACTCTTGGCTTCCAGAATCACCTGCTTGCCTGCCGCCACCGTTCCTTCCACCAGATTCTTGCTACCGGTAGTTGTATAAGTAGCTATTGACTTCGCTTCATTGCTCCATCCCACATGCGTTTCACCTAAGCGAACCGCCTTATCAGACATGTTTGTATAGACGGCCACTACCTTATCCCCCTCGGGAGAAAGCCAGGCGGAACCGAAAAAAGTACGCGATTCGTTCAAGTCGAGGGCAATACGGCGGTATCCCGGACGGATAAAGCGGCTGTAATTGCCCAGTACCCAAAGAGTGGCAGTAGCCTGATAGCTTCCCTCCTGCTCTATATCACCATACTCGCCACCGGCAGGTACCAGCGAAATCAAGAGAAAACGGTTCTTATGCCCCCAACGGGAAACATCCATCGATGTCCAGTAACTCCAGGAAGACACCCCAGCCACAGTGAGGTCATTGTGGATGACCTTCGACATGTAGAAAGCGATATCCATCTCAGAAGCCTGCTCGTAGCCCACGAATTCGGAACTGCTGTAATTATCGCCCAGCATACTCCATTCACTCTGCCAAACATCCAGATTATACTGACCGGCAGCCTGGGCCACTTGCTTGCGCACGTTGCGCATACCGTCCCATGTGCCGTCAGTCCAATAGCTGTGTCCGCAAATGAGATTCTTCACGTGTGCCAAGTCACCCACGTAGGCGGAAGAGCCGGGTGTAAAGAAAGCTGAGAATACATTACTACGGTTGGCATCGCCTTTCACTTTATACAGATACTCCCAATCACCGGATTCGCCCAAGAGAATGTCTGTGGAAAGCCCCCGGTCATCCAACGACATATCCAACTCGCGTGCCAGTGCAGCCACTTCGTCATTGGTCCAGCCACTGCCCTCCTGACCGCTGTCCCAGTTGTACTGCGGCTCGTTGACGGGCGAGATATGGCTTATGTGATAGCCTTCACCGGTATAACGGGCCGCTACATCGGCCATATATCCTGCAAAGTCACCATAATGCTCCGGTTTCAGATTGGAAAGTCCCCCTCTGGCGGAAAATCCTTTTCCATTATAGGTGTACTGCACAGGAGGTGTATTGCTGAAAAGAACGAAATTGTTACATCCCAGCTCCTTGGCACGGTCCATGAAGTAACGTTGTCCCTCGCAACGGGTCCAGTCGTACGTCAAGTCATCCGTAAGATAGGATTCCGCACGACGGGATTTATCCTCGATGCCGCTGGCTTCACCTTGCGCGGCACTGCCGCCACCAAGATTCATCCGCCATTGGGAAAGGCCGATTCCTTTCGGCTTGCCGCCCACAATCTCTGAAGAAAAAAGCAGTTCCGTAATCCCCGCACGGTGCGAAGTCCATGACTTGCCCACAAAGGCAGGTGACCAACAGTCCGAAGCGCCAAAGCCGGCTATTGTCTGGAAAGTCTGTCCGGCATCGATGCTCACCAGTTTCTCTACGCTGTTTGTAATGTCCGGACCCTCAGGAGTGTCTGGAGTATCCGGCGTAACGGGAGAATCGTCGCTGCAAGCCATTGCGGTAAGCAGTGCCGGAAGAATAAAAATGTGTCTCAAATTCATGATATTATTTTGGATTAAAAAACTGCCGCGGATAATCCATTGCAAACTATCCGCGACAGAATATAAAGACCTATTGAATAATCAGTTCCTGCAACAATCTGCTTTCATCAGAATGTGTTTAATTCCAACCCGGATTCTGGGTAATGGAACCGTTGGACATCGTGATTTCGTACAAAGGAATGGGGAACACCATGTCGCGGTTTTCATTGAAAGTGATGCCTTTGTCACTTGCTTCACCTTGATTTTCCCACTCAAGAGTGTCACGGGTAGCCTCTTCAGTGTTCCACTTCACAAAGGAACCGTTCGGTCCCAGGATATTGCTAATCATCTTTTTACCATTTGTATCAGTCCAGCGGCGGATATCATACAGACGGTTCTGCTCGAAAGCCAATTCCAAACGGCGCTCCAGGCGAATGGCACTTTGCAATGCCTTTCCACTTGCCGTAACGTCATCCAACTTGGCACGTCTGCGCACCTGATTGAGAGCATCGCGGGCAGAAGCGTCATCACCCAGTTCATTGCAAGCCTCAGCATACATTAAAAGGACATCGGCATAACGCAGAATGCGGTGATTCAAAGGACTCTTGTCCGTGGCGTAAGCCGTTGCATCGCCTTGTGCACGATATTTCATCGGCAGGAAATACTTGCGGATGATACGCGCAGACTTATGGTCAGCGGGATTGATAATATAGCAATTGGGGTCCCAACCATATTTATCAAGATATTCCTGATACTTATTCAACGCTTTGCTTGCGTCAATGAAATCTTCAAATTGGTCTTCGCCGGCAATTTCTGTACAGCCCGACTTGATTATTGTCCATTTCAAACGTTCCGTATCACCGGCCTCAATATAAGCTTGCTCCAAATTTGCCGTAGGCTGACACCAGCTCCAACCATCACCAGGACCATTACGGGCACCGGTTACCGTAGCAAGCGCCCCTCCTAAGCCCAAAGTGGGATGATATTCATACTGGATTTCCAGAAGGCTCTCCGCACTGTTGTCATAGTCGACATTCCATACCTGCCCGAAATCGGGAAGCAATTGGTATTCGCCTTCATCTATCACAGTCTTCAACACATCATGGGCAGCCTGCCATTTCTCCTGATAGAGGTACACTTTACCCAATAATCCTAAAGCGGCGCCACGGGTAGCATGCCCTACTTGCGCAGTACTGCGTTGCGGCAGTATTTCGGCAGCTGCCATCAGGTCATCCTCTATGAATTTGTACACGGCTTCTGCCGTAGCACGTTCTGTTCCCTCCACTTCTTCCGGCATTTGGAAACTGGTCATCAAGGGCACCCCGCCAAAATTTCTCACCAATTCGAAGTAATAGTAGCCACGCAGGAAACGGGCTTCTGCCACCAGACGGTCTCTGGTTTCTGTCTCTTGGGTTTCGAGAGCCGCAATGCGATCTATGGCTATGTTACAACGTAAAATACCTTTGTAACGGTACTGCCAAAAATTGGAGATAGGGCCATTGCTGGCACCGTTTCCCTGATAATGCGCCAATGAGATATAATCACTCTGAGACTGAGAGGTATTCCCCATCCAGGCATCATCTCCACACATTTCGGAAAGTAACCACACGGTGTTGATTTGCCACCATCCTCCATATGTCATGGCCTGATAACAGCTCGTGACTGCGGATTCACACTCTTCTATGGACTTATAATAAGTGTCCACGTTCAATTGCCCACGTACGTCTTCCGTCAGGAAGTCCTCGCAAGAGGTAAACACCAGCGAAGCAATCAGAACTACTATTGTAAATATTCGTTTCATGGATAATCAAGAATTAAAATTTGAAGTCAATGCCAAACAAGAATGTTCTCGGATTAGGATAAGCCACGTTGTCAATACCGGTATTGATGGCACTGCCAGAGCTGTCGGTAGTACCGTCAACCATCGGGCGTTCGGGGTCCATTCCCGAATAACCGGTAATGGTAAACGGATTCTGTGCAGAGAAGGAAAGACGCAAGTCAGCACCTCCAACCCATTTCTTAGGAAGCGTATAGCCTATCTGCAACAGCTTGCAACGCAAGTAGGAACCATCTTCCACATAGAAACTGGAAACGCGGCTATAGTTCAGGTTCAAGTCATTGCTCGACAAACGGGGAATATCATTGCCGGTACCCTCGCCATGCCATGCTTTCTCCAGTGTACCTGCCCAGACATTCTGTCCACCTGAACCGGAGTACCTTCCTTTGGTAACATTGTAAATATCATTACCGAACGTACCATAGAAATTGGCTGCAAAATCAATGTTCTTATAACGCATACCAATATTCAGACCCATCATTAAATCAGGATAAGGATTGCCGATATAATCTTTGTCATTGGCATCGAGCACTCCGTTATGGTCCCGGTCCTTGAAGCGGATGTCTCCCGGTTTTGCATTGGGCTGAATCAGTGTTCCGTGTTCGTCAGTGTGCGCATACACCTCTTCCCAATTCTGGAACAAGCCATCGGCCACGTAACCGTAGAAACGGGAGATAAAACCACCATCTTCGTTACGGATAATCTGGTCGCTATTGAATCCACCGACATTGATAGGACCGTCGCCCGAGAACTTGATGGCCTTGTTGCGTACGGCAGAAAGGTTCAGACCAAGATCGTAAGAGAAATCCTTGCCGATTTCATCGCGCCAGGTAAGTCCCACTTCCCAACCGCGGGCCTGCATACTACCGATGTTCATCCAAATCTGGCTGTTCCAGTTATCATATCCCAAAGAGAGGATGTTCTGTTTCTGGTAGAGCATGTCAATGGACTTTTTCTGGAAATATTCGAATGTTACACCCAAACGTGAATCAAGGAATGACATATCCACGCCTACGTTCCAATCTTCCACAGTCTCCCACTTCAACTGGTTGTTACCTACTGTAGACACGAAGTAACCATTTGCCAACGTATTGCCATAATAGTATTGGGTTTCGCTCAACAAAGTAAGGGTAGCATTATTGTTGATATTCTGATTACCTACACGGCCCCAGCCTCCACGAAGCTTCAGGTCACTGAAGATGTCCTGGTCCTGCATAAATGCCTCACTGATGACACGCCAGGAAGCGGAAACAGACGGGAAGAGGGCATACTTGCTGCCCTTCGGGAAACGGGAGGAACCGTCGGCACGGAGAGATGCCGAAATGTAGTAACGGTTATCGTAGTTGTACATGACACGGCCCAGGAAAGAAACCAGTGTATTGTAAGTGGTTTCACCGTTGGCCTCGTCCGTACCCTGCTGTCCGGCATTCACTTCCTGCATCTGGTCCAGATTATTGGGAACATTATCACGCCGTGCCTGAGTATTGTACCATGCAAAACGTTCGGCAGTAAAGCCAGCCATTACATTCAAGTTGTGCTTTTCAGCGAAAGTGTCCATGTAAGTGGCTGTATTCGTCCAGTTCCAGTCAAACCACTCCTGATTGCGGCGGGTGATTTCGTTCAAGTCTTGTTTCTCCAACGGATCCATATTGAACTTCGGAACGAATGAATCAGAACGGCGATAGTGTGCATTGGCACCGAACTGGGTGCGCAACGTCAGCTTTTCTATCGGGTTTACCTGCAGATAGGTATTCAGAATGGCACCCAACTCGCGAGAATGAGCATTGCTACGGGCAATTGAACCGGCGGGATTCCACTCCTGGTTGTTGTAAGAGCGTTGATAGTTGTTGTACTCATTATCCTCCCATTGGTCCTGCGGACGGAATACCGGAGTTGTCGGGTCCATAGCCATGGCTGCCGAGAACTGGTTTGGGGTATCATCCCATGATTCGACACGTGGAGCAATATCAACTCCCAATTTTACATACTTATTAAATGTATATTCAGTATTCAGACGGATATTTATCTTATCCCAATAACCTACATCAAACTGTGAGTTGTTACGATAATAGCCCACGCTAAAGTTATAAACAAACTGTTCTGAGCCACCGGCAACACTAAGTGAATGGTTCTGCACCAAAGCTGTTTTATTGACTACAGTATCCCACCAGTCTGTACCACCGGGATTGGTCGTAGCACCCGTATCGTTCCAGATAGAAGAAAGGCCATCATTCGTATAACGGGTATTGAACACTTCTTTATATTCAGCCGCACCGGCAATATTAGGTTTGGCCACGGTCTGGAAACCAACAGAAGAATTCCAATTGATGCGGGCTTTACCAGTCTTACCTTTCTTTGTAGTAATCAGGATGACACCGTTTGATGCACGTGTACCATAGATAGCGGCAGCCGAAGCATCTTTCAATACTTCCATGGAAGCAATATCGTTACTATTCAGAAAGTTGATATTGTCACCTACCGGCATACCATCCACTACATACAACGGATTCGTACCGTTTACGGTAGTTACACCACGAATCAGCACCTTCGGAGTAGCTCCAGGGCCACCACCACTGGTGACTTGTACACCATTTACCTTACCCTGCAAAGCATCCATAGCATTACCGGTCACGGTTTCAGTGATTTCATCGCCTTTTACTGTAGCAATAGAACTGGTCAAATCGCTCTTTTTCACAGCACCATAACCGATAACCACCACTTCATCCAGTAATTCCGCAGCCTCCTTCAGTACCACGTTAATCGTAGTACGTCCACCTACAGCTATTTCCTGAGACTCAAAACCAATAGAAGAGAATACCAACACTGCATTTTTGTCTACATTGGGTAATGTATAATCACCGTCGATACCGGTAATTGTACCCGTACCGGTACCTTTCACTTGAACTGTAGTTCCAATCAACGGCTGCTGGTCGGTGGCCGAAGTCACCACACCCTTAACCGTTATCTGCTGCGCATAACCGCAAAGGCTTATCAGCGCAAGACATAATAATAGAATTTGCTTTTTCATATCTTAAATCTAATGTTACTTTTTAATTAGCAGGCACAATCTTGCCGCGACCCAAATGCGCGTCAAACTCAAAGCGGTAGTTGCCGGTCACCGTAACCGTAGGCTTCATCCAGTTGTCACCTACCATCGAGCCGTCTTCCCAACGCTGATTGGTGCCTTCCCAATTAGGATTCACATCCCCTTTCTTACTGAAGTAACCAAACTTCTCTACATTCTGAGAGTCGTCACACCGCCATTCCACATGATCCCACCATCCGTCGGGATGATAATTGGATATGATGAAGTTCATTTCTTCACCGGCTTCCAGCGTCCAAGTTCCATTTTCCGGATAATAGAAAAGATGAGGATTATTTTTATCCTGGGCAAACAACTGATTTCCCGCATCCTGAGGAGAACCTCCCCAACCGATATAGAAATCAATGAACGATTCCCCATTCTCCCAACGGTCAAAACAAGGCTTTCCATATTCATATTTCATCGGATTTGTAGCCTCTGTCACCGAGTACGTGCGCATACTATAAGTAGACTCTTTCACATTGATGTCTATTTCATAATAAACACCAGCCTCATCCAAGACAATAGGTTTAGCCGTTTCCGGGTCATCCGTCAGTTTTGTATTATCCTCCGGATCAAGGCCAAAACAGATAGGAGTAAAGTCTGTCTTTTGCGGTAAGAAGAAAATTTCCGTACCGGTAGCTTTATTATAATAACGTGCACGATATTGGTACTCGCCCGTATGGTTAATCACCATCGGTACACCGAAAATATCACTGTTCAATTCCTCTACGGTTGCCACATCGGCCAGATACATTTTGGGGAAGTCAGGCATTTCAGATACACTGATGGTACTATTGGTCACTGTCTGATTGCCTCTGGCATCCACAGCCGTCAAAGTCACATCGTAACTTTTCACCTCATTAGGCAGAATAATCTTCTCCGTAAAGCTCAAAGTAGATTGCCCGCCAGCCTCTATACGGCGGCTTTCAAAACCTTCTACCCCAGGAATCTCAATGAGTACATAATCCAGTATGCGGTCATCTTTCACCGTGAAATTCAGGTTGAACTTTGTTTCATCCTTTATCAGTACGGTAACCTCCTTACCAGGGGCAATTGTAAATGTAGGATTCTCAAAGTCCCCATCCATCGTTATCAACACATCCTGCGACACTTCACGCCCGCCCGCATCTGTTACGGTCACTTTCACGGTGAAGCGTTCACCGATTTCATCACGCTTGAGGTCATAAGAATAGCTCAACTCATACTCCGTTTGGGGAGCTCCATAGATTTCGACCAAATCAATGGTCTTGTTCAGATAAAGATCGGCACATTGCAGATTGACGGATACAATTCCATCCTGGTCAGCCAACGAACCCTCAATGGTAAAACGATGGCCGGCACCGGATTCAATATGATCCGTCACCAATGTCATTGTCGGAATCTGCCCGTCTACATCAGAGTATCCGTCATCGTCACTACATCCAGTAGTCCATAAAGCCAGCGATAACAACGCCCAGAAAGTGGCGTTAAAGAAATGCTTCTTCATAAATATTATTATTAAAGTTAAACAAAAAAGTACATTTTGTTCCGATTTATAATAATCGGCAATGCAAACATATGCCAATTTTCGATTCAACAGCTGTATAAATCTTGCAGAGAAGGCATATAAATCTGTCAATGCACGATTTGTGCACATCATCTAAAGATTTTATTTGTACTTTTGACTCATGCAATGAAAAACGACCCGTTATGAAGAAGATTCTACTTTCCATTTTCCTATGCCTGCCATTCCTGCTATCCGCGCAGCCATATACCATAAAACATCTGAGTATCCGTGAAGGGCTGTCCAACAACCATGTGGTAAGCATAGCCCAAGACAAACGGGGCTCTCTATGGTTTGCCACAGAAGAGGGTTTAAATAAATTCGACGGAATACGCTTCCTTACCTATTATAAAGAAGAAACAACCGGCAAGCAAAGCATCACCGGCAACGAACTGAACTGTCTGCTGGACGATCCCGTCGACTCCATCTTATGGATAGGAACCCAGCGTGCCGGAATCAATGCATACAATTATGCCAACGATTCATTCATCACTTACAGACACAACGAAAACAACCCTAAAAGCCTGGTTACGGACGACATTACCAAAATCATTGCCGCCTCCGACGGTAACCTATGGATTTGCACCTATTGGAAAGGCGTGGACTATTTTGACAAGCAAACCGGGCAATTCACCCATTACAATACCGAAACCGTACCGGGTTTTGCAAGCAACCATATCTGGTCTGCCATAGACGGTGGTAACGGACTACTCTATATCGGGCATGTGGACCGGGGATTCAGTATACTTTCCATAAAAGACAAGACAGTCAAGAACTTCACACACGAGCCGCAAAACCCCAACAGCCTGCCCGGCAACGAAGTGACATGTGTCTACAAAGACAAAAGCGGAAACATATGGATAGGAACCGATAGAGGAGTGGTACTGTTTAACCCGGAAGCGGAAAGTTTCATCCCCTTCGACGACAAAACCAACTGCATATCGCACCGTGTATATGATATACACCAACTGGATGACAACAGACTTTGGATAGCCATGGAATTCGGCGGCATTGCCGTAGTGGATTTGTCCCAACAGCTTTTCCGTTCGTCGGACCAGATTCATGCGCTTTCTATCCGGGAGGGAGACGATGAATACGGCTTGTCCAACTCCAGTATCCGTTGCCTGCTCCAAGATTCCTTCGGTAATGTATGGGCAGGTTCCTGGGGAGGCGGCATCAACTTCATAAAACGCGAGCCGTCACTCTTCAGCACTTATAAATATTCTCCTTTTCCATCCACCAACAACAGCCTGAACAGTAAAATAGCCTCCGGTGTCTGTATGGACAAAGCCGGTAACCTCTGGATAGGAACCGATGGAGGAGGAATCAACGTATTCAACAAGGGAAGACGAATAGCCATATACAATGCTGACAACAAGAAATTCAGAAGCAATACGGTGCAGGCAGCCTTGTGCGACTCGAAGGGAGGATTATGGTTCGGACTTTTTTATGGAGGAATAGCCTACTACAACCCCAAGAGCCAAAGCTTCCGGCAGATTTTCTCCGAAGACAAGTCACGCACTGACGTACGTTCCTTTCATGAAGACAAGCAGGGAAACATTTGGGTCGGAACCAGCGAAGGCGTCTATCTTATAGATTGTGACAGCAAGACAATCAAGGCACACTACAATCTGGAGAACAATCTGGCCCGCTGTGTGCTGAAGGATTCCGAAGACCAAGTATGGGTAGGATTCTTCGGAGGAGGCCTGGGCCTCTATGACCCTCAACTCCAAAGCATCCAGCTCTTCAACGTCCTGGCCAAATTCCCCTCCAATACCATCAATGCTCTCTACGAAGACAGCAGAAAGCGGTTGTGGGTGGCCACGGGTGAAGGTTTGGTATGCTTCCCCTCCCTGACAGACAGAAACTACAAAGTATACCAACGTGAAAGCGGACTGGCTAACACCCACATACAAGCCATCGGTGAGGACAAGGCAGGAAATATTTGGGTGAGCACCAACAAAGGTATCAGCTGTCTTGTGGACAGTAAAGACATTTTCTATAACTACGACTATCACGACAACCTCCCCATGGGAAGCTTCAGTCGGGGCAGTGTAGCCTACGGACAAGACGGTAACTTTTACTTCGGCTCTATAAACGGTCTGTGCTACTTCAACCCGGAAGTTGTATTGCAGGAACGCAAATCACCACCCGCATTCATCACCAACATTGAAATTACCGACCCGCTGAACAAACCGGAAAACGGACAGAGCACCATTGCCTTAAACGGACAGAAGAACGTGCAACTGAAATATACACAGAATAGTTTCAGTATCCGGTTCAACATCCAGAACTATGCCCTGGTCAACCAAGTGGAATATGCCTATATGCTGAAAGGACTCGAGAACTCCTGGTATACGCTTACAGACCCCAATAATGTCACCTTTCGTAATCTTCCTCCCGGGAAATACCAGTTCCAAGTGAAAACGCGCATGCGCAACCAAGCATGGTCGGACGCAACCACCTCATTGAACATCCGCATCGCCCCACCCCTTTGGCTTACTTGGTGGGCAAAGTCATTCTATATCCTGCTGTCCCTTATCATCCTTTTCTCTATACTCTATGCCTACAAGAAAAGACTGGATGCTGAAGCACTGTACCAACTGGAGAAGCAGAGCCACGAACACGAGCAGGAACTGAACAACGAACGCCTGCGCTTCTACACCAACATCACCCATGAACTGCGCACCCCGCTTACGCTGATACTGGGTCCGCTGGAAGACATACAGAAAAGTGATACACTATCCACCAAAGACGCACAGAAGATATCCGTCATTCACCAAAGTGCCATCCGGCTACTGAACCTCATCAACCAGATATTGGAGTTCAGAAAGACCGAGACCCAGAACAAGAAACTCTGCGTGAGCCGGGACAACCTCGTACCCCTTATCCGCGAGATAGGCCTGAAGTACAAGGAACTGAACCGGAAGCCAGCCGTCGATATCCGGCTGGTGGTGGAGAAAGAGCATATGCCTATATACTTCGACAAGGAAATTATCCAGACCATCCTGGACAATCTGATATCCAATGCCCTAAAGTACACGGAAAAGGGTAGCATCAGCATCGGTATCCGACAGGTGGAACGTGCCGAAGTGAACTATACGGAAATCCGGGTCAGCGACACGGGATACGGTATCAAGCCGGAGGCACTACCCCACATATTCGACCGTTATTACCAGGAAGGCGGCAAACACCAGGCTTCGGGTACCGGTATCGGACTTTCTCTGGTGAAAAACCTCGTAGCCCTACACGAAGGGGAAATCCGCGTAGAGAGTGCTCCCAATCAAGGTAGTACCTTCTACGTCAGCCTGCTTACCGACAACAGTTACCCGCAGGCACTGCATGCCGATTCGCAGGAAAAGGAAAGCAACGTCCAGCATATAGAAGAGGCACAAGTAAATCAAGTTTCATCCAGCGACAAACCCATATTGCTGGTAGTGGAAGACAATCCGGACATCTGCGACTATATAGCCGAATCCTTCTCCGACCACTTTGAAGTAAAGACTGCCGCCAACGGAAAGCTGGGCAAGGAAAGCGCCCTGAAAGAAATACCTGACATCATCGTCAGTGACATTATGATGCCGGTAATGGACGGAAACGAGATGTGCCGTGAGCTGAAAAAAGACGTGCGCACCAGCCACATACCCATTATACTGCTGACAGCCAAAGACTCGCTGCGCGACAAAGAGGAAGGCTACCAGGTAGGTGCCGACTCCTACCTCACCAAACCGTTCAGCGCCAGCCTGCTGCATAGCCGTATAGAAAACCTGCTCCAGTCGCGGCGCAACCTGGCAAACCATTTCAGCGCCAATGCCGCCATAAGCAATAAAGCGGCTGTCATTACAGAATCGCTCAACAAGCTGGACAACGAGTTTATCCACAAGATAAACCAGCTGATAGAGGAACGGCTTTCTTCAGACAAAATAGACATCAGCTATCTTTCGGATAAAATGTGCATGAGCAATTCCACCCTCTACCGCAAGATGAAAGCGCTTACCGGACTTTCCACCAACGAATATGTCCGCAAGATAAGGATGAAACACGCCGAGCAATACCTGCTGGAAGGCAAATACAACATTTCGGAAATAGCATTCAAGGTAGGTATAAACAATCTGTTCTACTTCCGGCAATGCTTCAAGGAAGAATTCGGCTGCATACCTTCGGAATATCTGAAGAGATTAAAAGAGACCGGAGAGAAATAAGAGACAAACAGCCCCTTCCTATTAGTCGGAATGCGGACAGCTATTTCAGCTCCAGCTCCATCTTCTTTATCTTTTCCAGCGTATTGCCTGCTTCCATGGAGGGGAATACCTGAAGCACGCGTTGCAGGTATGCCTTAGCCTTGCCGTAGCTATTGGTGAACACGTCTGACAATCCGTTGCGATAGCGTGCATACTGCATCCTTGTGGGGGAAGTTATCTTTTTATAGTCTTCTTCGAGCTTCTTCTTATCCTTCTCGGCTTGGAGATAATAATAATTTCCTAAGAAAATATTGGCTTGGAGATTGTCGGCATCCAGCATCAATACCTTTTCATAGGTTTTCAAGGCATCTTTCTCCTTTCCCCGCATCATCTCCATTTCGGCACAAGAGACAAGTGCAGGTACGTCTTCGGGATGACGCTGCAAGAACTCCTTATAGAAGAGGTAGGCTTTATCGTAATTCCGCATTTCCTTGTAGTGCACAGCCAGCACATCCGCAAGACGGGGAGCCACCTCACTGCTCTTGTCCACATTGGTCCAGTAGAACATTTCCGTCCTATCCTCACCGGCATTTGCCGCCTGGCGAAACAAACTCACCGCATAGTCATCTTTACCCTCGGAAAGTGCATCGGACACTTTCGAAAGCAACTCATCTGCCGACTGTCCCCAGACAGACAGCGGACACATCAAGAACAAGGAGAAAAGCAACGTTAAGGTTTTCATTTTTAGTGTATATATATAGTTTAACAGCCCAATCAGTCTCATAGAAATCTACCTACAAAACTACGCATTTTTACGGTAACCATCAATAGTTGAAAGTAGAAAAATAGTTAACTTTGCCGACCTTAATGAATTAAATAATATAAATGAAGCCCAGAGACAGACAAATACTGCAAATAGCCTTACCTTCCATCGTATCGAACATCACCGTGCCGCTGCTCGGCCTGATTGATGTAGCCATCGTCGGCCATCTGGGTTCGCCCGCCTACATAGGCGCCATTGCCGTAGGTGGCATGCTGTTCAACATTATCTACTGGATATTCGGTTTTCTGAGGATGGGTACCAGCGGAATGACCTCGCAAGCATTCGGCAAGCGGGATTTACCGGAGGTGGTCCGCCTGCTGTTGCGTTCCGTGAGCATAGGCCTGGCAGTCGCGTTCTGCCTCATCCTGCTGCAAACGCCTATCAGGCAGGGAGCCTTCCTTCTCATCCATCCTACGGATGAAGTCAAAGAAATGGCAACGTGCTATTTCCATATCTGCATTTGGGGGGCACCTGCCATGCTGGGGCTATACGGACTGACGGGATGGTTCATCGGCATGCAGAATTCGCGTATCCCCATGTATATAGCCATCACACAGAATGTGGTCAATATCATTGCCAGCCTCGGACTGGTTTATCTGTGTGGGATGAAAGTAGAAGGAGTAGCTTTGGGGACGTTGATTGCCCAGTATGCTGGCTTCCTGATGGGCATTGTCCTTTGGATGCACAACTACGGCAGGCTGAAAAGATTCTGGGAAATTAAAAATTATAAATTAAAAATTAAAGGGGGAGAAGGGGCAGGTATCTGGGAGAAAGGGGCGATGTTCCGGTTCTTCCAAGTGAATAGGGATATTTTTCTGCGTACTCTTTGCCTGGTGGCAGTCACGTTGTTCTTCACTTCGGCGGGAGCTTCGCAGGGAGAGATTATTCTGGCGGTCAACACGCTGCTGATGCAGCTCTTCACCTTATTCTCGTATGTAATGGACGGCTTTGCCTACGCTGGCGAAGCCTTAAGCGGCAGATACATAGGCGCACGCAACCGGGAAGCCTTTACAGACACCGTCCGGCACCTCTTCGGATGGGGAGCGGTGATAGCGGTTCTCTTTACATTGGTTTATGCGCTGGGAGGCAATGCCTTCCTCGGACTATTGACGGATGACAAAGAAGTGATAGCTGTTGCCGACACCTATTTTTATTGGGCGCTTGCCGTGCCCGCCGTCGGGATAGCCGCCTTCATCTGGGACGGCATCTTCATCGGCGCCACCGCCACGCGAGGAATGCTCCTCTCCATGGCAGCGGCAGCTGTCAGCTTTTTTATCTTATATTATGGGCTGCATCCCGTCCTGGCAAACCATGCCCTATGGCTTGCTTTCCTCACTTACCTGCTGATGCGGGGAGTGGTGCAGACAGGCTTGAGCCGGGAAGTCATCCGACGGGCATTTCCCAGCAAGAAGGAACCTGCTTGGCGTGAGGGGTAGGCTATGAACAATTTCAAGGGAAAAAGCATTATCTTTGTATCGCTATGACTGATATAAAATATGGATTCCACCCTCCAGAACAAGGCGTCAGGTAGCCAGTATACGGTGCCAAACAAGTTTCAACTTTTGGCACCATCGGTTTCAATGCGAGAAACCGACGGTTTCAAGTAGTGAAACCAACGGTATCTCGGAATGAGACTGACGGTATTTGCATTTGGAACCAAGTCACTCATAGCAAGAGTAATGACTTATACAAAATTGTTATGGCAGAAAAGAATATAGTTCAAGAGACATTTCCCGTATTGGGAATGAGTTGCGCCTCATGCTCCGCACGGGTAGAAAAGACGCTGAACCATCAGTCAGGTGTCAAGAAAGCGGTCGTAAACTACGCTTCGGCAACGGCAACCGTGGAATATGACCCTACGAGCTGTTCTTCCGAGACTTTGCAGCAGGCTGTGCAGGCGGCCGGATATGACTTGTTGATAAACCAGGACGGCAACACGCTCGAAGAGGCGGAAGAGGCCCACAACAAGAAATTCAGCGCATTGAAATTCCGCACAACCTGGGCCATCATCTTGTCTATGCCCGTTGTCATCATAGGCATGTTCTTCATGGATATGCCCCATGCCAATCCCATCATGTGGGCGTTGTCCACTCCCGTCGTATTCTGGCTGGGGCGGGGATTCTTCACCAGCGCCTGGAAACAATTGCAGCATGGCAGCGCCAATATGGACACACTGGTAGCCATCAGTACGGGGACCGCCTATCTGTTCAGCCTGTTCAACATGCTATTTCCGGACTTCTGGCTATCCAGAGGCATCCATCCGCATGTATATTTTGAGGCGGCAAGTGTCATCATAGCCTTTATCCTGCTGGGCCGCCTGCTGGAAGAAAAAGCGAAAGGAAACACCTCAACCGCCATCAAGAAACTGATGGGGCTCCAACCCAAGACTGTGACCATCATTGTGGATGAAGGACACGCTGTCCCTCACTCTTCCTTTGAGCGCGTTATCCCTATCGAGCAGATTCGCCCCGGAGACATCGTCCTGGTGAAGCCCGGAGAACGGATTGCCGTGGATGGCATCGTGACGGAAGGTAGCTCCTACGTAGACGAAAGTATGCTGAGCGGCGAACCGGTAGCAGTATCCAAGCACAAAGACGCCAAGGTCTTTGCAGGTACCATCAATCAGAAGGGAAGTTTCCGCTTCCGGGCAGAGAAAATCGGCACGGATACACTGCTGGCGAAGATTATACACATGGTGCAGGACGCGCAAGGAAGCAAGGCACCGGTGCAGCAGCTGGTGGACAAGATAGCCGGGATATTCGTGCCTACCATTATAGGCATCGCAGTGCTTGCCTTCATCGCATGGATGCTACTGGACGGAACCGGCGGATTCACCCACGGATTGCTGGCATTTGTCACGGTGGTCATCATCGCCTGCCCGTGTGCACTGGGACTGGCTACTCCTACCGCCATCATGGTAGGCATCGGCAAGGGCGCCGAAAGGGGCATTCTGATAAAAGATGCCGAAAGCCTGGAGATTGCCAAGAAGATAGACACCGTGGTACTCGACAAGACCGGAACGGTGACTGAAGGAAAACCGGTAGTCAGCAAGCTGATATGGAATACGCAGGCAATGACGCCCGGTACTGGCGCCACTGCAGGCAATGCGCTGTCGGACATTTTCTATAGTCTGGAGAAGCTCTCGGAACATCCGTTGGCAGAAGCCGTGGTGAACCACCTCAAGGAGTCGGCCTCCATAGACATTCAAGACTTTGAAAGCATCACCGGAAAAGGCGTGAAAGGACGGGCACAAGGCCGGACCTACCTCGCCGGGAACCGGAAACTGCTGGAAGAAAACCATATCGCCATCCCCCCCTCCCTGCAGGAAGAGGCAACCCGACTGACATCGGAAGCACAGACCGTCATCTGGTTTGCCGATGAAGAAAACGTGCTGGCAATAGCCGGAATTACAGACCGGATAAAGGAAACTTCCATCCGTGCCGTCAGCGAGCTGCACGCCGCCGGCATCGAAGTCCACATGCTGACCGGAGACAATGAGGCCACCGCCCGTGAGATTGCCCGCAAAGCAGGCATCGCCCACTACCAGGCCAGTGTATTGCCGCAGGACAAGGCTGCCTTCGTCAGCCGGTTGCAGGCAGAAGGCCGGAAGGTTGCCATGGTGGGCGACGGCATCAACGACAGCGCCGCCCTTGCCCAAGCCGACTTAAGCATCGCCATGGGTGGAGGCAGCGACATCGCCATGGATGTAGCCAAAATGACCATCATCTCTTCCGACCTGACCAAGATACCGGAAGCTCTCTGTCTGTCGCGTCTCACCGTCCGGACCATCCGGCAGAATCTCTTCTGGGCATTTATATATAATATAATAGGTGTACCCATTGCGGCCGGAATACTCTATCCCATCAACGGCTTCCTGCTGAATCCGATGATAGCCGGTGCGGCCATGGCATTCAGCAGTGTCAGTGTGGTGAGCAACAGCCTGCTGCTGAAACGGAAAAGAATACATGAAGGAGAAGAAAACAAAGAAGTTGAACCGCCAACAGAAACAATCATGAAGAAAGAATTCAAAGTAGAAGGCATGATGTGCAACCATTGCCGCATGCATGTAGAGAAAGCATTGAACAGTATGGAAGGCATACACGCCACCGTAACCCTGAACCCTCCGGTAGCCACCGTAGAGTTTTCGGACGGTGAAAAGACGCTCGAAGAACTGCAGAAAGTAGTGACGAAAGAAGCCGGCGACTACACACTGAAGGCATAAGTGTAGAATTCATACGGTTTTCATACAGAAAAGAAGGAGGAAATCAAAGTAAATATCTACCTTTGCGCGCTAATTTACAGATAAAGATATGAACGCAAAAGCCAAAGGATATATTTTAGGTTCCATCGCCGCAGCCTCCTACGGCATGAATCCACTGTTTGCCCTCCCGTTGTACAAGGCCGGCATGGACCCGGACTCGGTACTTTTTTTCAGATACCTCTTCGCCATCCCGTTGCTGGGCATTATGATAAAGGCGAGAGGGCGGTCATTCAAGATACAGCGGAAAGAAACATTTCCGCTCATCATCATGGGATTGCTCGTGGCCCTCTCCTCACTGACGCTTTTCCTGAGCTATAACTACATGGCCGCCGGCATAGCGTCTACACTGCTGTTCGTCTATCCCATCATGGTGGCGCTTATTATGGCCATGGTTTTCAAAGAGAAGCTGGCACTGCAAACCATCGTCTGCATGCTGCTTGCACTGGGAGGTATCGGACTGCTCTACAAGAGCGAGGACGGCAGCACACTGAGCCTGATAGGGACACTGCTGGTTTTCGCGTCTTCCCTTTCCTATGCCATATACATCGTGGGCATCAACCAGACATCGTTGAAAAATGTGGCTACGCTTAAAGTCACCTTCTATGTCCTTCTCTTCGGCCTATCGCTTTTTGTGGCACGCCTGCTCTATTCCGGCGTACTGAACACACCGGACCAGTGGTATCTGTGGGCCAATCTGCTTGCATTGGCTGTCTTCCCCACCGCCATATCCTTCCTCTGCACTACCGGTGCCATCCAATATATCGGCTCCACCCCGACCGCCATTCTCGGCGCATTGGAGCCCGTGACAGCCATCTTCTTCGGAATAGCCGTCTTTGGAGAAAGCCTGACAGTCAGAGAAAGCTTCGGACTGGTGATGATTATCGTAGCCGTAACGTTCGTCATCGCAGGAGGCAATATTACAAGCCAACTGGTCCGCTTCAGGAAACTGTTCCCAAGACTCCCGATAAGAAGCAAAAAAAGAAACTAATCCTATAAAACCATCATCAACCATGAAGAAAAGTCTCTACCTGCTTTTACTGCTGTTGTTTCCTATCGGGCTGCAGGCTCAGTCCGAGGTTATAGTACTCCACCCGGATGAAGGCAAAGCCGAAGTGAACGAAGCCGAATACACCAGAATTTTCCTGGCAGGCACCATCGACATGGGCAAAAGCATAGACTGGCAAAAGGCAACCTGCGACTGGTTCCGCGCACGCCCCCAAGGTAAATACATCCTATACAATCCCCGAAGGGACAAGGGACTCAGCGGCGAAATGTCCGACTTTGAACATCAAGTGAACTGGGAACTGGAACATCTGGAAAAAGCCGACCTGATAATCATGAATATCCTGGCAAGCAGCAAGTCCCCCATCACCCTGCTGGAGATGGGACTGCACATGCGTTCGGGTAAACTGCACGTTATCTGTGAACCCGGTTTCTACCGCTACGACAATGTGCGGATTACTTGCAACCGCTATGGCGTTCCGTTATATCACAGCATGGACGAGTTCCTAAAGACTGTGCGTTAGGCAACTATCCTACCACATTCTGCTGCACTTTTCAGTTTAATTCTTTATCTTTGCTGCAAAGCAATGTAACAAAACTATATATTATGGCAACCTATAAAAGAATCTTATTGAAACTCAGCGGCGAGAGCCTGATGGGTGAAAAGCAATACGGCATCGACGAGAAACGCCTTGCCGAGTACGCAGCTCAAATCAAAGAAATCCACGAATTGGGAGTACAAATAGGCATCGTGATAGGCGGTGGAAACATTTTCCGCGGATTGAGCGGTGCCAACAAAGGGTTCGACCGTGTGAAAGGCGACCAGATGGGAATGCTGGCAACCGTCATCAACAGCCTTGCACTCAGTTCGGCTCTGGTAGCTGCCGGCGTGAAGGCCCGCGTGCTGACTGCCGTACGTATGGAACCCATCGGTGAATTCTACAATAAATGGCGTGCCATCGAATGTATGGAAGCAGGCGAAGTAGTCATCATGTCCGCCGGTACAGGCAATCCGTTCTTCACTACCGATACCGGTTCCAGTCTGCGCGGCATCGAGATTGAGGCGGATGTCATGCTGAAAGGTACCCGTGTGGACGGCATCTACACCGCCGACCCGGAGAAGGACCCGACAGCCACGAAGTTCCACGACATCACCTACGACGAAGTGCTGAAGCGCGGTCTGAAAGTGATGGACCTCACTGCCACCTGCATGTGCAAAGAGAATAACCTGCCCATCATCGTTTTTGACATGGACACAGTGGGTAATCTGAAAAAAGTGATGCAAGGAGAAGAAATCGGTACACTGGTGCACAATTGAATGGAAAATGGAGAATAAAAAATGAATGTTATTTAATTCTTAATTCTCAATTTTCAATTTAATAATTATATTTGCAAAGTTTCAAATCAAAGCTATTTCAAAACGAAAATAATATGAGAGACGTAAAAGACATCTTAGACGAAGCGCAAGAAAGTATGGACATGGCCATCATGTATCTGGACGAGGCACTGGCTCATATCCGCGCCGGAAAAGCCGATATCCGTTTGCTGGACGGTATCCGTGTGGATTCTTATGGAAGTATGGTTCCTATCAACAATGTGGCAGCCGTAACCACTCCGGACGCACGCAGCATTGCCATCAAGCCATGGGATAAGAGCATGTTCCGCGTCATTGAAAAGGCCATCATTGACTCCAGTCTCGGCATCATGCCCGAAAACAATGGTGAGATTATCCGTATCGGCATCCCGCCACTGACGGAAGAACGCCGTAAACAACTTGCCAAACAGTGTAAGGGAGAAGGAGAAACTGCCAAGGTAAGTGTACGTAATGCACGCCGTGATGCCATCGACGCCTTGAAGAAATCCGTAAAGGACGGACTGGCCGAAGACGCCCAGAAAGGCGGTGAAGAAAAGCTGCAGAAGATTCACGACAAGTTCATCAAGCAGATTGATGACATGCTGGCTGCAAAGGATAAAGAAATCATGACCGTTTAATTAAGTTGAAAACGGAAAATGGAAAGTTGAAAATAAACCGATATACCAAGTATAGAAGCCTTTCAACCTTCCATTTTCAACTTTCAACTTTCAACTTTCAATTATTTTGAGGGGACTCGTTATAAAAAACACCGGAAGTTGGTACTTGGTACGGACTGACGACGGAAGGGAGATTGAATGTAAAATCAAAGGGAACTTCCGGCTGAAAGGCATACGAAGCACTAATCCCGTGGCTGTAGGCGATTATGTGAACATCATACTGAACCAAGAAGGTACGGCCTTTATCAGCGAGATAGAGGACCGGAAGAATTACATCATCCGCCGCGCCTCCAACCTTTCCAAGCAATCGCACATTCTTGCTGCCAACCTCGACCAGTGCATGCTCATAGTGACGGTGAACTATCCCGAGACCTCCACTACCTTTATAGACCGTTTTCTCGCCTCTGCCGAGGCATACCGTGTTCCCGTCAAGATTATATTCAACAAAGTGGATGCCTACGATGAAGAGGAACTGCACTATCTGGACAGCCTGATCAACCTTTACACCACCATCGGCTATCCTTGTTTCAAGGTTTCTGCCAGAAAAGGGGAAGGCATCGACACTATCGAGAAAGAACTCAAAGGACGCATAACCCTCTTTTCCGGACATTCCGGAGTAGGGAAATCGACACTCATCAAGGCAATACTGCCCGATATAGAGATTAAAACCGGAGAGATATCCACCTATCATAATAAAGGTATGCACACCACTACCTTCTCAGAAATGTTCCCGGTTCCGGGCAACGGATATATCATTGACACTCCGGGCATCAAAGGTTTCGGAACATTCGATATGGAAGAAGAAGAGATAGGCCACTACTTCCCGGAAATATTCAAGGTATCTGCCGACTGCCGTTACGGCAACTGTACCCACCGCCACGAACCCGGATGCGCTGTACGCGAGGCTGTCGAGAAGCACTATATCAGCGAATCCCGTTACGCTTCTTATCTGAACATGCTGGAGGACAAGGAGGAGGGAAAATACCGGGCTGCTTACTGATTTGTCATTTTATCACCTTTCCAATCCATATTCTTACACTTTTTAACTCTTTATCTTTTAAACTATTCTCTTTTCCCGTAGTCTAATCTAAGGCTGATTTTATTACTACTAATACTACAACATGAATAAGAGAGTTAAATGGGGCATCATTATCGTGATTGGTGCCGGACTGATTGGAGGAGGAATCTACTCCCAATTACCTAAAGAGAATGAAGAATTAGCCGCTGCAGACAAGGTGATGACCGGTCAACGTAGCGGTAAGAAAATTCTAAACGTAAACGCAAAAATAATCAAACCGCAACTGCTGAAGGATGAAATACAAATCAGCGGCAGCCTGCTGCCGGATGAGGAAGTGGATCTTTCTTTCGAGACATCCGGCAAAATCATAGAGATAAATTTTGAAGAAGGCAGCTTCGTCAAGAAAGGACAATTACTTGCCAAAGTTAATGACCGGCCGCTGCAAGCACAATTGCAACGCCTCGTCTCCCAATTAAAGTTGGCAGAAGACCGCGTGTTTCGCCAGAACGCCCTGCTGGAAAGAGATGCGGTCAGTAAAGAAGCCTACGAACAAGTAAAGACCGAGCTGGCCACCCTGAATGCCGACATTGACCTGATAGAATCGAACATCGCACAAACTGAGCTGCGTGCTCCTTTCGACGGTGTCATCGGTCTGCGCCAAGTCAGTGTGGGTACTTACGCTTCCCCTACAACCATTGTAGCCAAACTCACCAAGATTTCGCCGTTGAAGGTGGAATTTGCCGTACCCGAGCGGTATGCCAATGACGTAAAGACCGGCGCCGGACTGGACTTCACTCTCGAAGGAAAGCTAAAAACCTTCCACGCCACGGTTTATGCACGCGAATCAAAGATAGACCCTACTACCCATACCCTGACAATCCGTGCACTTTATCCCAATGCCAACGGAGCTGTGCTTCCGGGCCGCTATGCCAGCATCAAGCTGAACAAGGATGAAATTCAGGACGCCCTTGCCGTACCGTCCGAAGCCATTGTACCGGAAATGGGAAAAGACAAGATATTCCTCTATAAGTCGGGAAAAGCCCAGCCGGTAGAGATTACTACGGGAATCCGTACGGAAGCGGAAGTACAAGTATTGCAAGGCTTGCAGGCAGGAGATACCATCATCACCTCGGGAACCCTGCAACTCCGTACCGGACTACCGGTAACACTGGACAATATCAATTGACAACTGTCAATTATCAACCGTTAATTATCAATTGTAAAGAATGAATATATCCGAATTAAGTATACGGCGACCGGTACTCTCGACAGTACTTACCCTGATAATCCTGCTGTTTGGCTTCATCGGCTACAATTATCTGGGTGTACGCGAGTACCCATCTGTAGACAATCCCATCATATCAGTATCCTGCTCCTATCCGGGTGCCAACGCCGATGTCATCGAGAACCAGATAACGGAGCCTCTGGAGCAGAACATCAACGGTATTCCCGGCATACGCTCCCTCTCCAGTGTCAGCCAGCAAGGCTCATCACGCATTACAGTAGAGTTTGAGCTTTCCGTTGACCTGGAAACCGCCGCCAACGACGTACGTGATAAAGTGTCGCGTGCACAACGCTATCTGCCTCGTGACTGTGACCCTCCTACCGTATCAAAAGCCGATGCGGACGCCACCCCTATCCTAATGGTTGCCCTCCAAAGCGACAAACGTTCCCTACTGGAGCTCAGTGAAATAGCCGACCTGACTGTCAAGGAGCAGCTTCAGACTATTTCAGATGTAAGTAGTGTAAGCATCTGGGGAGAAAAGCGCTATTCCATGCGGCTTTGGCTGGACCCCATCAAGATGTCCGGCTATGGAATCACTCCTCTGGATGTAAAGAATGCGGTGGACAACGAAAACGTAGAGCTCCCTTCCGGAAGTATCGAAGGAAACACTACCGAGCTCACCATCCGTACGTTGGGTCTGATGCATACAGCCGAAGAGTTCAACAATCTTATCCTGAAGGAAGACGGTAACCGTATTGTCCGCTTCAGCGACATTGGACGTGCCGAACTGGGACCAGCCGACATCAAAAGTTATATGAAGATGAACGGTGTGCCCATGGTAGGTGTCGTAGTAATTCCGCAGCCGGGTGCCAACCACATTGAAATAGCCAACGCCGTATATGACCGCATGGAGAAGATGAAGAAAGACCTTCCCGAAGATGTTCATTACAACTACGGTTTTGACAATACCAAGTTTATCCGCGCTTCTATCGACGAGGTGAAGCAGACGGTGTATGAGGCCTTTGTACTGGTTATCATCATCATTTTCCTCTTCTTGCGCGATTGGCGTGTGACGCTTGTGCCATGTATTGTAATCCCCGTTTCGCTGATTGGAGCTTTCTTCGTCATGTATCTGGCCGGTTTCTCCATCAATGTGCTCTCCATGCTTGCCGTGGTGCTTGCCGTGGGCTTGGTGGTGGACGACGCCATCGTGATGACGGAGAACATTTATGTCCGCATCGAGAAAGGGATGCCACCGAAAGAAGCCGGCATAGAAGGAGCCAAGGAGATTTTCTTTGCCGTCATCTCCACTACCATTACGCTGGTGGCGGTATTCTTCCCTATTGTATTCATGGACGGTACGACAGGACGACTGTTCCGCGAATTCAGTATCGTGGTCTCCGGTTCGGTGATTATCTCCTCCTTCGCCGCATTGACTTTTACGCCGATGCTTGCCACCAAACTTTTAATCAAAAGGGAACAGCAGAGCTGGTTCTATCGCAAGACCGAACCTTTCTTCGAAGGGATGAACCGGGTATACAGCCAGTCACTGGCCGCCTTCCTGAAACGGCGCTGGATTGCCCTGCCCTTCACCATCGTCACCATCCTGCTTATCGGAGTCCTTTGGAATACTATCCCGGCTGAAATGGCGCCATTGGAGGACCGTTCGCAAATCAGTATCAATACAATGGGTGCCGAAGGAGTGACTTACGAATATATCCGCGACTATACCGAAGACATCAATCATCTGGTGGACTCCATTATCCCGGATGCAGAAGCGGTAACAGCGCGTGTATCCAGTGGTAGCGGTAACGTACGTATCACACTGAAAGACATGAAAGACCGTGACTATACCCAGATGGAGGTTGCCGAAAAGTTGTCGAAGGCAGTGCAGAAAAAGACCATGGCACGCTCTTTCGTACAGCAGTCCTCCTCATTCGGAGGACGGCGCGGCGGTATGCCCGTGCAGTATGTATTGCAGGCAACTAATATCGAGAAATTGCAGGAGGTGCTCCCCAAGTTCATGACGAAGGTCTACGAAAATCCGGTATTCCAGATGGCAGACGTAAACCTGAAGTTCAGCAAGCCTGAAGCGCGCATCAACATCAACCGTGACAAGGCGAGTATCATGGGCGTAAGCACCAAGAACATTGCCCAAACTCTGCAATACGGCTTGAGCGGACAGCGTATGGGCTACTTCTACATGAACGGAAAGCAATACGAGATATTGGGCGAAATCAACCGCCAGCAACGCAACAAGCCCGCCGACCTGAAAGGTATCTATATCCGAAGCGACAACGGGAACATGGTGCAGCTGGACAACCTGATAGAGCTGACCGGCGGTATCGCCCCTCCGAAACTGTACCGTTACAACCGTTTCGTGTCCGCCACCATCTCCGCGGGGCTTGCCGACGGGAAGACCATCGGGCAAGGACTGGACGAAATGGACAAGATTGCCAAGGAGACACTGGACGAGACCTTCCGTACCGCACTGACCGGAGACTCCAAGGAGTATCGCGAAAGCTCCTCCAGTCTGATGTTCGCCTTCATCCTTGCCATCGTGCTGATTTACCTGATTCTGGCCGCCCAGTTCGAGAGCTTCAAAGACCCGCTGATTATCATGCTGACGGTGCCTCTCGCCATTGCCGGCGCGCTGGTATTCATGTATTTCGGAGACATCACGATGAATATATTCAGCCAGATTGGCATCATCATGCTGATTGGTCTGGTAGCAAAGAACGGTATCCTGATTGTGGAGTTCGCCAATCAGAAGCAGGAAGCGGGTGAAGACAAGATGCGAGCCATCAAGGACGCCTCCCTGCAACGTCTGCGCCCCATCCTGATGACGAGTGCCTCCACCATCCTGGGACTGATACCACTGGCATTCGCCACCGGCGAAGGCTGCAACCAGCGCATCGCCATGGGTACTGCCGTCGTAGGCGGCATGCTCATCTCCACACTGCTGACGATGTACATCGTGCCTGCCATATATAGTTATGTATCAACGAACCGAAGTAAACTGAAGACCGAATGAAACGCATTGTTTTAATTTTCATAGCCACTGCCTGCACAGCGCTGGGCCTTTATGCACAGCCTGCGCCTACCTACACCTTGAAGTCCTGCCTGGAGCAAGGATTGCTGAACAACTACTCCCTGCGCATTGTCCGCAATGAAGAGCAGGTCAGCAAGAACAACGCCACACTGGGCAATGCGGGCTACCTGCCCACACTGGGCCTCTCCGCCGGCTACAAGGGAACCATAGACAATACCGAGACCAAAGCCCGAGCCACCGGAGAGACAACCAAGGACAACGGAGTGTTTGACCAAACTCTCGATGCAGGCATCAACCTGAACTGGACCATCTTCGACGGTTTCAACATTACCGCCAACTACCAACGGCTCAAGGAGCTGGAACGCCAAGGCGAGACCAATACGCGCATCGCCATCGAGGACCTGATAGCCAACATAGCCGCCGAATACTATAACTATGTGCAGCAAAAAATCCGCTTGAAGAACTTCCGTTATGCCGTATCGCTATCCAAAGAGCGCCTGCGCATTGTGGAAGAGCGTTACCACATCGGTAACTTCTCGCGCCTGGACTACCAGCAGGCCAAAGTGGACTTCAATGCCGACAGTGCCCAATACATGAAACAGCAGGAACTGCTGCACACCTCACGTATCCAGCTGAACGAACTCATGGCAAACAAAGATGTAGACCAGCCGTTTATCATACAAGACAGCCTCATCAACGTGACCGCCTCCCTGAACTTCGAGGAGCTGTGGAACGCCACCCTCACCATCAACGCCTCACTGCTACGTGCCGAACAGAACAATACCCTGGCCCGTCTGGACTACAAGAAAGTCTGCTCGCGCGACTACCCATACGTGAAGATGAACGGCGGATACGGCTACACCCTCAACAAGTATGACATCTCTGCCAACAGCCGCCGCAGCAACCTCGGTCTGAACTTCGGCGTCACGGTCGGCTTCAATCTGTTCGACGGCAACCGGCGCCGCGAACGCAAGAATGCCCGCATTGCCGTACAGAATGCTCGCCTGGAACGGGAGCAACTGGAGCAGGCCCTGCGCGCCGACCTCAGCAACCTATGGCAGGCCTACCAAAACAACCTGCAAATGCTGAACCTGGAACGCCAGAACCTTGTGGCTGCCAAGGAGAACCACGAGATTGCCATGGAACGATATATGCTGGGCAACCTCTCGGGAATCGAGATGCGCGAAGCCCAAAAGAGTCTGCTGGATGCAGAAGAACGTATTCTCTCCGCGGAATATGATACCAAATTATGTGAAATCTCCCTACTGCAAATCAGTGGAAAAGTAGCGCGCTATATGGAATAAGCAATATAATCCGTACCTTTACGCCCGATTTATCAGAATTAAAGCACAATGGGATTATTCATCAGAAAGCCATTCGAGGCACTGCAAGCGGAGGCGAATGCCTCCGGAAAGAAAACATTGAAACGTGTACTTGGTCCGTGGAGCCTTGTTGCCCTGGGCGTGGGAGTCATCATCGGAGCGGGTCTATTCTCCATCACCGGAACGGTGGCGGCAGGCTATACGGGACCGGCCATCACACTGTCCTTTGCCATTGCCGCACTGGGATGCTGCTTCGCCGGACTATGTTATGCGGAATTTGCATCCATGATACCCGTAGCCGGCAGCGCATACACCTACTCGTATGCCACGATGGGCGAACTCATCGCCTGGATTATCGGGTGGGACTTGGTACTGGAATACACCGTAGCCGCAACCACGGTAAGCATCAGTTGGAGCCGCTATCTGGTCGTCTTTCTCGAGGGACTGGACATACATCTACCGCAAGCCCTCACCGCCTGTCCCTGGGATGGTGGAGTCGTAAATATCCCCGCCTTCCTTATCGTCGTGCTGATGAGCCTCTTCCTGATACGGGGTACGGAAGGCAGCTCCATCTTCAACGGCTTCATTGTATTCCTGAAGGTTTCCGTCATACTGATTTTTGTCATACTCGGCTGGAAATACATCAATACCGACAACTATACACCTTACATCCCTGCCAATACGGGCATACTGGGCGAATATGGATTCTCCGGCATCCTGCGAGGAGCGGCCATCGTATTCTTCGCCTTCCTCGGATTCGATGCCGTGAGCACAGCTGCCCAAGAGACGAAGAACCCGAAGCGGAATATGCCTATCGGCATTCTGGTCTCCCTGCTGGTATGCACCGTGCTCTATATGGTTTTTGCCCACGTCATGACGGGAGTGGCACACTACACCGCCTTCAGCGGACAGCAAGGCATTGCTCCCGTTGCCATAGCCATAGAGCACATGGGGCAGGCTGATGCTGCAGGTATCATCCAGCCGGACTATCCCTGGCTGAACCGTGCCATCGTGCTGTCCATTCTGTTCGGATATTGCTCCGTCATCATGGTGACACTGCTGGGACAGAGCCGCGTATTCCTAAGCATGAGCCATGACGGGCTGCTGCCTCCTTTCTTCTCGCATATCAACGAAAAGTTCCGTACTCCGGCACGCAGCAACCTGCTCTTCATGGTACTTGTGGGCCTGCTGGCAGCTTTTGTACCCGCACGGCTGGCCGGAGAGATGACAAGCATCGGCACGCTGATGGCCTTCACGCTGGTCTGTGCCGCTGTACTGGTAGTACGCAGAACCATGCCTGACGTGCCCCGTTCCTTTAAAACCCCACTTGTTCCACTTATCCCCATACTGGGTATTCTTACTTGCCTTTGCATGATGTTGTTCCTTCCTGCCGATACATGGATACGCCTGGTGCTGTGGATGCTCATCGGTCTGGACATCTACGTGGGCTACGGCATGAAGCACAGTAAGCTGGAGCATGGAGGCGACACCCGCCACGGGCAGGTGACCTTGAACATGATTGGACTTATCCTTGCCGTTCTTTGTGTCATCACCGGACTGTGGCACCAACAGACTGTGGGATGGGGAGAAAGCAAAGTGCTGCTGATTATCTCGTTTGTTTTCGCATTCACGCACTGCGCTTACTATATGTGGAGAATCTGGAGAAGATAATAAGCCCTAAATCTCCTCCTTTAAAGATAAACAATCTTTCATCCAAACTACCCCAGCACCCACTTGGTCCGCTTCCCGAAACAACGGTATGCCATTGCCACCAGAAACCAGGAAGTACAGAAAGCGACGACTGCGGCACAAGGTATCTGAAGATAGATAGGAACATGGATAGCACGCATCAGGACTACGCTCGGTCCGGTAAAGAAATAGTGTATCATATAGACTCCAAAACCACAGAGCGTCAAGTTTGCCAATGCTTTCTTGATGCGCTCCGAACGGAAATTGGCCCGCTTGCAAAGCATAAACACGGGGATGGTCATCATTACTACATTCAGCGAACAGTAGGTGAAGAAGAGTTCGAGCATCTCATCCGTAAAATCCGGCAAGGAGGTCATACGACGGAAACCAAGGAATGTTACGGCATAGCCAATGGCAAACATGGGAATGCCGATGCCACAGAGTTGCCGGCCCGTCCAGTTATGGTTCCTCAGATAATGGCCCAACAATAGGTAGCCGTTAAAACCGGCAAAGTAATACAGCATACCGAACGAGTTCCACGAGCAAGTCCCCCAAAGGTACGGAGCGGCAAACTCGGTATAATAAGGCAGCAGCAGTGTCACTCCGCATGCTGCAAGAAACCATAGTTTGGCACGTTCCGAGGCCTTCTCCACCCATGCCGAGAATATCGGAAGATAGAGATAAAGCCCTATCAGCAGATAGATATACCACATGTGTACATCCAATAGAGAGAAATTAAAAGGCATTTCTACAATATATCCCAGGCTCACTGCCAGAGACTGGCGCATCACTTCCTCACCCGAATAAGGGAAGAAATCCAGAATCACTTTCGGCTCCACTCCCAGCAGTCCCGTTATCCAGGGGAACAGATTGTAAATCACAGACCAGATGAGGAAAGGAAAGAATACGCGGGGGATACGTTTCTTGTAGAATGCCGAGGCGTCACCCCGTACCGGCAACAGCAATGCACCGGTAATCATTACAAAAAGCGGTACGCAAGGACGGAGCGCCGCACCGTAGACAGCTCCCCAGAACTTGATGTCAACAATGTCGGGCGATGTGCCCGGATAGAAGTTAAAAGGGTCTGTGCAATGGCAGCAAACTACTGTAAACATTGCAACAAGGCGTACCACATCCAGCCATACGATGTGTTGTGCCGGAGTTTGTCGTGTAAGAGTCAGTTCCATGTTTTATTAAATTGGTTGTTTGGAGGGCTAAAGATAAAGAAGTTAACCGAGAAATGAAAAGGAGAATGTAACAAAAATACGACAACAAACGAGTTTCAGTTTTATTCTCCTATAGAGAACAATCTGTTTTATCAAGGCAGAACAGAGTGTTCCAATAGGGAAGAACACTTTGTTCCAACATGAAAGAACAGTTTGTTTCTTCCTATTGAAACAATTTGTTTCAACATAAAGGAACAGTTTGTTTTGCTTGATGAAACAGAGTGTTCTATGCCGCGAAACACTTTGTTTTCCTCTACAAAACAAAAAAGCCGTAACAAGATTTTCTCCGTTACGGCTTTCCTTATATTATGCCTTTCTAAAAGGCTTCTGTTTTACTTGCTGCAATTCCAGGGCTTCAGTTGCTTGAAGAAGTCGTTGCCCTTATCGTCCACCAAGATGAATGCAGGGAAGTTCTCCACCTCAATCTTCCAGATAGCTTCCATACCGAGTTCGGGATATTCCACGCACTCAATGCTCTTGATGTTGTTCTGTGCCAAGATAGCGGCAGGACCACCGATAGAGCCCAAGTAGAAACCGCCATACTTTTGGCAGGCATCTGTCACTTGCTGGCTGCGGTTACCTTTGGCAAGCATAATCATGCTGCCGCCGTGGCTTTGGAAGAGGTCTACATACGGGTCCATACGTCCGGCAGTAGTCGGGCCCATGGAGCCGCAAGCCATGCCTTGAGGAGTCTTGGCAGGACCGGCGTAGTAGATGGGATGGTCTTTGATGTACTGCGGCAGGTCTTCGCCACGGTCCAGACGTTCTTTCAGCTTGGCGTGTGCGATGTCACGGCCTACGATAATGGTTCCATTCAGAGACAAACGGGTGGAAACCGGATACTTGGTCAGTTCCTTCAGAATATCGGCCATCGGCTGGTTCAAGTCAATCTTCACCACGTCGCCTTCACCGGCTTTACGGAGTTCTTCGGGAATCAGTTCACCCGGATTGCTGTCGAGCTTTTCAATCCAGATACCTTCTTTATTGATTTTACACTTGATGTTGCGGTCGGCAGAGCAGGAAACGCCCAGACCCACGGGGCAGGAAGCGCCGTGACGCGGCAGGCGGATGATGCGGATGTCGTGAGCCAGATACTTGCCGCCGAACTGGGCACCGAGGCCAATCTTATGAGCTTCTTCCAGTACCAGCTTCTCCAGTTCCACATCGCGGAAAGCGCGGCCGAACTCATTGCCGGTAGTGGGTAGGTTATCGTAGAAGTGGGTGGAAGCCAGTTTCACAGTCAGCAAGTTCTTTTCGGCAGAGGTACCGCCGATAACGAATGCGATGTGATAGGGAGGACAAGCTGCCGTACCCAAAGTCTTGATTTTTGAGATAAGGAAGGGAACCAATGTTTCGGGGTTGAGGATAGCCTTTGTCTCCTGGTAGAGATAAGTCTTGTTGGCAGAGCCACCACCCTTGGTTACGCAGAGGAACTCGTACTCCATACCTTCCGTAGCTTCGATGTCAATCTGTGCGGGAAGGTTGCACTTCGTATTCACCTCATCGTACATGGTGAGGGGAGCATTCTGCGAATAGCGCAGGTTCTCTTCGGTATAAGTCTTGTAAACACCCAGTGAGAGAGCTTCTTCATCACAGTAGCCGGTCCATACTTGTTGTCCCTTTTCGCCGTGGATGATTGCCGTACCCGTATCCTGGCAGAAAGGAAGTACCCCCTTGGATGCTACCTCTGCATTGCGCAGGAAGGTGAGTGCCACGTATTTATCGTTATCGCTTGCTTCGGGGTCACTCAGAATCTTAGCAACCTGCTCGTTGTGCGAACGACGCAACATGAACGATACATCACGGAAAGCCGCATTGGCCATTGCCGTCAAACCGTCTTTTTCAATCTTCAGGATAGGTTTTCCTTCAAACTCGCTTACTGACACGTAATCTTTTGTAAGCAGATAATACTCAGTAGTATCTTTCCCCTTCTCGAACATGGGCTGATACTTGAACGGAGGTGTTGTTGCCATAATTACTCGTATATTTAATGTTTAAAAGTGATTCGGGTAGCAAAGGCAGCACAAAACCGCCTTTACCGAGCAAAGGTAAAAACTATTATTGAAATAATTCTTTAATTAGAGTAAAAACGCAACAAATCATAATTAATTTTCTGACACCCGCTGCATCCGCCCTATCAGTTCATCGCCCAGCGCCGTCTTCACCTCAATGTGTTTCAGCACAGCCATTACAAACGGATTGCTTTCAAAGTCGCCGCGTACCTGCTCAAAATCGAGTTCCTTTTCCAAGCGTGAGCCATCAGCTCCAAAGCCCGTCATGGAAGCCAGTGAAAATTCTTTCTTAGCATCCTCATACACCATGCGGTCGAGGCCAACTACTGCTTCTTTCCATTTTTCGACAATATGTATGACGTCTTCTGCCGTCATACCTTCCGGCTTGATACCATAGAACTCTTCCAACTTCTCATACGCCCAGGTCCATTCGTAGGTATAGTAGTTGCTGTGCATCTTCTCAAACTCGGCATTGATAGACTTCAAGCGATTGACTTTGCCGGACTCAATACCGTCTATCAGCGCATCTATCTCACTCTTTGGGGCTATCAATCCGGAAATATCCACCCATTCGCCGCTGCCAATGGCAGTATCGGGCTTCAAACGGGCACGTATTTCTTCATTGCTCCGGAAGTCAATGCCTTCCAAGCGCTTGATGACAGAGTTTCCGAGGAACTTATGAATGGCTATTTCATAGAAGCGGATACCTTTCACCAAAGCCGAGTTACGTATCTTCGCGCTATGGAAAGAGTAGATGTCCGACAGCTCGCCACTGGCATGACGCAGATTCTGCAACGTTTCCCGTCCCTTGAACATTTTCTGCACCGTGTAGGGGCTGAGAAGATTATAGTTGATGTAATCCAGTTTGTTCGGGTCGGTACGCCCGTCACGTTTCGGCCACTTCTGGGCATCACGGATGGTACCCACACTACGCAGGTTGACACCGGGTACAAGGTAGGTGGTATTATTCTGCTCTATCAAGTAAGAGAACGGCAGGTTCGAAGTATCAGAATGGTTGACATGGCGCCCCATTACCAAGGAAAACGCTCCCACCCTTGCAGGCCACAAGATGTACGAATCGGAAGTCGTCTTGGCACCACGCTCCAAAGTGCCTTGATGGATAGGCCCTAACTTATACATATGGTTGCTCTGATTGGACCCCGAACCGGCATTCATAAAGGAAAACATACCGGCAATCAGCAACGTGGATTTATGGTGTGTCACCGTATAAGGTCCGGCAAAAATAGCGCACGCCTCCCCGTTCTCTCCCTGGCAGTTGCTGAAAAACAAAGAATCCGAAGCAGAGTAGTTGTGTCCCAACTTGCATGCCTGCCCCACGAAGCAGCGGCTCAGCATAGCTCCGTCATCTACATGAGACCCGGTAGAGATGATGAAATCATCACAAATCACCCCATGCCCGATGTGTACCGGCGCCACCTCGTTGCTGTTGATGCTTCCGTTATACAGACGGCATGTACCACAGATGCGGCAATAATCACCGATGCGCACATTCTTTATGGAACCGGTGTTCAATATCATTACATGGTTCCCGATGCTTCCTACAGCAGAAGCATGTTTGTTGGAATAAAAATCCGTGATTTCCTTCATCCGTGCAATCAGCTCCGGGCGATGGCGGTAAAGCGCCAGAATATAGGCTTGGTGTGCGGAGAGTTTATCATTAATCAGCACCTCACGGCCTCCCGTCTCATTCAGGACAGACACTTCTACCCCGTTACCGAACTTCGACACACCGTCTACCAGAATAATATCCACATTCTCAATGAAGGTGTCATGCCCTATTTCATAATTGGCAATGTAGTTCTGGATATTCTCAATGCAACAGTTATCTCCCACCGTTACATTATGCAGCGTCACATGCCGCAAACCGGAATGCTTCCTGATTCCTCCCGGCAACATAAATTCTGAATGGAACACTCCCAAACACACCTCACCCGAAAAACGGGTATGATGCACAAATTCCGTTGAGAACTCTTCTGCAACGGTTACTTTCCCCCAATCATCAGCCAGACATGACTGGCTCTTCAACCGGAGAATTTCATCTTCGGTCAGTCTTCTGTAATTCATCCTTATAACGAGTTATGAGTTATGAGTTATAAGTTATTGCCTTTGCCGGCACTACCGATTCAAACCGCTGCCAGCAAATAACTCATAACTTATAACTCATAACTAAAATTAAACTTCTTCTTCGTAGGTCTGATAAAGAAAGTCATTATAGGGGTACTTCTGCACGTGCAATTCCTTCACACGCTGATAAACTACACTCTTCAGTTCCTCCATATTGATTTTTTTGCGGGCAGAAATAAAGAGGCAGTTATCCTCCATCTTAGCCATCCACGTCTTCATCAGTTCTTCGAGTGTCAAGTTTTCCTTGGTTCTGGGGGTAAGGTCGTCAGCCGCTTTCTCTATATAAGTATAAGCGTCTATCTTATTGAATACAAGAATCATGGGCTTACCGGCGGCACCGATATCTGCCAACGTCTTGTTCACAACTTCTATCTGTTCTTCAAAATCCGGATGAGAGATGTCTACGATATGCAACAGCAAGTCCGCCTCGCGTACCTCATCCAGAGTAGACTTGAAGGAGTCTACCAAATCCGTCGGCAATTTACGGATAAAGCCCACCGTATCGGATAGCAGGAACGGCAGGTTCTCAATAATCACCTTACGCACCGTAGTATCCAACGTGGCAAACAGCTTATTCTCTGCAAAGACTTCACTTTTCGAAAGCAAAGTCATCAATGTGGATTTTCCTACATTGGTATATCCCACCAATGCCACACGAATCAAGCGTCCGCGGTTCTTCCGCTGGGTAGACTTCTGCTTGTCAATCTCAGCCAAGCGCTCCTTCAACAATGACATACGGTTCAAGATGATACGGCGGTCCATTTCCAGCTGCGTTTCACCCGGGCCGCGAAGTCCCACGGAACCTTTACCTCCACCGGCACCGGAGCCACCACCCTGGCGTTCCAAGTGGGTCCACAAACGTTGCAGACGAGGAAGCATATACTTGTATTGCGCCAGCTCCACCTGCGTTTTTGCATTGGCAGTCTGGGCACGCATGGCAAAGATATCGAGAATCAGGGACGTACGGTCCAGTATCTTGATTTTGAGTTCAGCTTCTATATTGCGTATCTGCTTGGCGGAGAGTTCATCATCAAAAATCACCATGCCGATTTCGCGTTCGGCTTCTTCTTCATTCCGGATATACTCTTTAATTTCTTCCAGCTTGCCCTTGCCGACATAAGTCACGGAATGCGCTGCATCCAGCTTCTGGGTAAACCGCTTCACTACTTCCGCCCCGGCTGTCTCAGCCAAGAATGCAAGCTCGTCCAGGTATTCATTGGTCTTACGCTCATCCTGAGTCTTCGTGACAAGACCTACCAATACCGCTGTTTCTGCCTGCGCTTCGGAGATTACAAATTCTTTCATAGTTTCTATACCTTATTATATATACGTATTGTTGGTTCGGGCAGCAAATATAAATAATTTTGGCGGAAGCGCCTTAAAAAGGGGAATAAAATAAAAACAGACACAATAGAAAAATGGCATGTAAAATGAAGTCGAACTTCATCTTACATGCCATTTCAAATTACATGTTATCTAATTGCCAGAATAATCAGAACCCTTCCGGCATCTCCAACGTTTCCGTGAATCCCTGATACAGTACTCCCCATTTACCACTGTCAAGTACTACCAAGCCCTGCATCGGGAAAGACAACACGTTTCCTTTACGCTCCATACCTGCTGCTGCAAAGTATAGCATACCATAGTCCGTCTTGTCATAACCAGTAGGTTGAGGATCCCAACCTATCAGTTCTTGATTGTCATCGCTTAGCGTAAACATGATGGGATATCCTTTCGTAATGCAATCTTCCAGCTTATAGATATTAGCCTCTTTAGCCTTCAGCACAGGTTGATCCCAACCCTCTCCAAATAATTGAGATGTATAGTAGCCTGTACCTATATTGAGCCAAGTATAGTCACGCTTTATATTGACCGTCACCTTGGGTGAACCATAAACATAGGAATCTTCTTCAGGAATGGCAATAGTATAAGATGCAGTAGTACCCACAGCTATGTCAAACGCAATCTTTACTTCTTTGAGTGCTTCACCGGCAGCAAAATCAACCGTTGTCGGCACTGTTACGCTCTCCGCATCTGTAGTCAAGTGAATAGATGCAGCCGCATCCGTTTTCTGACGGCCGATTTTGACTACAAAAACCTGTTCATCATTCGGATAATAAGTCAAATCAGTGTTATCAGCATAGATATAAGCTTGTACACCCTCGGTAGGAACCGGAGAAGGCTCCCACTCCACACCGTCTGAACAAGCCGTCATAGCCAAACCGCATACGGCCAAGCCCAAAAACAATTTATTGAATATCTTATTCATATACAAATTCTATTAAAAGTTAGTTCATTGGTTAATTGTTACCCGGTGCAAACTCCCCTATCGGAGTAGGACGTTTAGCAATAGCACCGGACGGGTCCGGATTGTTCATTCCCTGAAGGGCAGTATTTGAATCGACCTCGGTCTTAGGAATCATCAATGTCCAGTTGGGCTTCACACCTTTACAGTTTATCTTGAAGATATCTTCTATAAAGTTGGTACCCTCATAATTCTGAATGACATCCGGTTTCAGACGTTTAGCCGTGGGGAATGCGATTCCCTCACCCCAGAACTCGATACGCATCTGTTTCAACACCTCAAGTTGGAAATTACGCAAATCACCCGTACTGAAATTGTAATTGCTCTGGCGGTACTGCTTCATAAAGTTATTCAACAACTGTACGCCTGCTGCCACATTCTGGCTGGCACCTACTGCTTCAGCCTCTATGAGATACATCTCTTCCACACGCATCACGGGAATATCTGCAGCCGCACCCACAGAATAAGTGTTATAGTCACCACCCACGGGGCGGAACTTCAATGACATATAATCCGGTTGTTCATCCAGCCATGCATTGCCTCTCACTGACTGGTAAGCGTAAGTACTTCTGTCCGGGTCAAGGTAAGAATATTTGCGGAAATCGGTAGCAGGAATCGCGTCATAAAGTGAACGTGCCATCTGAAGCTTAGACAAAGAAGCATATCCCCAATCCGCTTCATTGGAAATGTGACCAATGAAATTAGCAAGATTACCCATATTGGAAGCCGTGGGGTGAAGGTACCACATCCATGCAGAAGTAGCCGTATTGAAACCGGTAGTGGGATTATGCCACTGTGATTCGCTCATAGGTGTTGCTCCCGACTTATCAATAGCCTTGCGGGCATACTCGGCCGCTTTAGCAAACTGACCATCCCACATATATACTTTGGCCTTCAGACCATATACGACCGCCAAGTCAGGGAAGTTCTTACTGACAGGTGTATAAGACTCCAGACCTATCTCTGCCTTGTCAAGGTCGGCAAGAATGAAATTCACCAATTCTTCGTGGGTTGCACGCGGATTGCTCTTCGCAATGTCGTTAGTTGTTGCCTCAGTCACGATGGGCACCGTCAGCCCCAGTACCTTGCTACAATCGGTATAGATGTTTTCTACCGGTTCGAAAAGTACCATCAGCGTATAATAGTCCAATGCACGGAAAGCATGGGCTATACTTCCAAGCCCACGCATTTCATCGGTAATTGTGGGATCAGTCACATCAACGGCCGCAATCACGTCATTGGCCGATTTAACGAACTTATATAGGGTGAAGTAAGGCAAATATGAATAATAGCCGGTGTCGTTCATACCATTATTGGCATTGAAGCGCCACCACCAGTCATATCCGTAATCCGTAGCCACGACATCACCCAGCAGTTCTGTCTGGGCCAACATCAATGAGGGATAAGCAAGGTCGGTCTCATGTGTTTGCTTACCGTACACTAGATAGCCTTGTACCATTTGCGATGGCAAGCCATTAAGCGAAGCCTCAATCGCTGTTGCCGATGCACCAATCTGATCGGAGGTCGCTGTAGAATCTTCGGGAAAAACCTCTTCTATACAGCCGGTCAATACCGTGGCCGATACGACCATAACCGAAAATAGTTTGAATATATTCTTCTTCATAATCATTGTAATCTATATATTAGGTTTAGAACTCAAATGACACACCACCGGAGATGGTACGCATCGGTGAATAGAAAGTAGCATTGGTTGTCTCGTCGTATGACTGACGTGGGTCGAACCCTTTACGTTTAGACCAATAGAAAACATTTTCTGCCGACATATACACGCGCAATGAGTTGATGGCCAACTTTCTTGTCCACTTGGAAGGTAACGTGTAGCCCACATTAATATTCTGGATATTCAAGAAGCTTGCATTTGTCAAGAAGCGCGTAGACATTGCCCCTGAATATTGGTCGTTCATCTGGAAACGAGGGATATTAGTATTTGTGTTCTCAGGAGTCCATGAGTTCAGCAAATCCTTATGGTAGTTGTAACCAGCCGTACCATAAGGTGACGACATAAAGTAAGCATACGTACCATCATATTGCTTACCACCAATCTGGTAAGTGAAGTTTATGCCGAAGTCCACGCCATATACTTTCAGTTTGGTACCGAAACCACCATACACCTTAGGTATTGAGCTTTCCTCTGTGATGTAATAGTCAGCCTGAGCATGATTCGTAGTCGTTTCACGTCCGGTGATATTGCCGGCCTCGTCCTTGACATTCTTATAGAACAAAGACTCACCCTTTTCATTCACTCCGGCATACTCCTTCAAGCGCCATGTAAACATAGACAAATCCTCACCAATGAAGAAGCTTCCGTTAGAATAGCCCTTATATCCTTTTCCATCAGCTGTATACTCAGTAGTAATCAACTTATCAGGATCAAGCATCGTAATACGGTTCTTCAAGGTTGAAATGTTCACATTCACATCCCACGTAAAGTTACGTGTATCGAAGATATTCACATTGAAGTCCATTTCCACACCACTATTGACCATGTTACCAACGTTGTCCATATAGGAAGCATAACCCAATGATGGAGCCACGGTAAATGAGAACAACATATCCGAAGTCTTACGTCTGTAGTACTCGATGCTACCGGTTACACGGTTCCACAACTGGAACTCTGCACCGATATTGAAGTTAGTGTTGGTTTCCCAAGTGATGTCTTTAGTGCCCTTAGATTTAAATGAAGTACCAAGGCTGTTGTTAGAGTTGATAATGTTAAATCTATCCGTATAGAGGAAGTCACCGATATTGTCATTACCTTGTGAACCAATAGAAGCCTTCAGCTTCAGTTCCTGCACCCATGAAGCATCAAACCAGCTTTCTTTGTTGATAAGCCACGCACCGCCTACCGACCAGAATGTACCCCAGCGATGGTCCGGATGGAAACGGCTGGAAGCATCACGACGCAAAGAAGCCGAGCCGAAGATGCGTTCGTCATAATTGTATTGCAAACGGCCGAAGAAACCTTCATTGTTACGACGCTCTTTATAGGAAGAAGCACCTTGTCCGTCGATAATGGCACCATCCAATTCCTTATTGCCTTGAGAGAACATCTGCGACTTGCTGGCCCCAAGTTCATAGTAGCGATAATCATAATATTCGTGACCTAAAAGAATATCGAAGTTATTGTCGCCAAACGAACGGGCATAAGAAACAAGTTGTTGCAGGTTGTAATCGTAAGTACGTGTATGATACTTACTCACTGTACCGCCAGTGGAGTCGAACTGCCCGTAGTAAGGATTGTAAACGTAACTATGACGTGTCTCATCCAAGTTGAAAGCACCATTGAATGTCACCTTTAGGCCTTCTATAGGAGTTATATCTACAAAGGCGTTGCCGTTAATGGCATTTCCTTCAGAGTTTCTGGTATTTAGTTTATTGTCTAGAATAGGGTTGGCATCAGCAATGAAAGGACGCTGCATACCTGCATTGATACCACTACCGTAGTCCATCATTCCAATACCATTATTATCCACCATGATGCTGCCGTCAGCATTGCGCACGTAGGCGGGATAGATGGGAGCCATTTGGGTAACAAACGCCCATATATTACCGGTAGACGAACTGGTACCATTGTTACTCAACGAGTTAGAATCAAAACGTGCATATCCCATATTACCACCAATCTTCAACCACTTCTTTGCCTGATAGTCGGCTTTCAAACGGCCTGTCAAACGTTTCAGGTCAGAGCCTTCAGTGATACCCTCATTTCCAAGATAACCTAAAGAAACATAGAAAGAGGACTTTTCATTGGCTGCGCTCACCGAGAAGTTGTATTCCTGACGCAGACCGGTACGCATTCCCACATCTTCCCAATCATCCGGAGTCAGCAGATAGTCACGTCCTTTATAATTCACAACTCTACCCAATGTGGCGTTGGGATTAAGTTTACCGTTCTGACCGATGAGGAATTGCCCATCGGGAACTGTATATACATTGTATCCCAATCCACCGTTGGAGCCAAACAGATTCTTGTTTGCCTCAAGCCATGCAGCTTGGTCATTCATTCCCGTTGACTTATAATAATTGTTCATGGCACGATAATGCATCTCGTAGTACATGCCAGGATTGTCAATCACTTCATATTTCTGCAACGCTCGAGTGTTAGCACCCCACTTAGCATCAAAAGTCACCTTAGCCTCTCCCGACATATTGGCCCTTTTGGTAGTGATGATAATTACACCATTAGCACCACGAGCACCGTAAAGAGCATTGGAAGCCGCATCCTTCAATACTGTCATTGACTCAACGTCGTTAGGATTGATATTATTAATATCACCGCTATAAGGAGCGCCGTCCACAATAATCAGAGGGTCATTCTTTGCATTGATTGAGCTAAAACCACGAATCTTGATGGATGACTTTGAACCCGGAGCACCGTCATTGGAAGTCAGTGTCACACCCGGCACAGCACCTGCCAAGGCATCAGTAACATTCGTCACTTGCGACTGCTCCAGCTTTTCGGTACCAACCACCTTAGCCGAACCCGTAAATGCAGACTTCTTTGCTGTACCGAAAGCAACCACCATTACCTCATCAAGCATCTCAGTATCAGACTTCATCACCACTTTTAAGCTGGGTTTTATTGCCACTTCTTGGGTCTGCATACCAATATAAGAAATCACCAGAGTTTTCGCGGAACTACAATATGTGTATCTTGTTGGTAATAAAGGAGGTACAATAATTCAAGAAAGTTTCAAAAGGAAGTGTTCCCCTTTGGGAGATACTCTATACATGTTCACTATACATGACAATCTACTTATATGATACTATTTGTAATAGTAATGTGCTGATTTATAATAGTCTGATTCTGTACTAATATGTTATAATCATAACGTTAGGATTTCTTTTTTTTAAGAATGAATGCTTATGTCAACATCTATCGTTTAGTTGTTTTTTGTCAATTATTTACTTGTATTGTTTGTTACATCCATGAAAACGTAAAGCATTATATAAAATATTATTGAAATTATAAAGGTTACATAGATACCATCTTACCCATTTATCCATTTTATGCATAGAACACTATGCAATTGTCCTTATTTTAAATGGAGATATCCGTTTGTTTATTCCAAATACAAAAGTAATTGAAGTAAAGAACTCTGTAACTGCGAAAAACTACTATTGGAAGTATGTCAAAAATGTAAACCTGCCCTTTTCGGATGGAAAAACGATTGTTCAGTCAAGGTTTAGTTCTTTAATTCCCCAAAGATTTATGTAGTAAACAATGTTTTTGGTTTCTTGTTTGGGATTATATTTTTCTGATGAGGAATACCTATTATGAGAAAATATAGTCTACATGAAATTACGTCGCTTGGGTGGAGATATTTTTATCATAATCAGGAAATGCAGAATATGCTTTTGTGACCCACTCTAGCTCTCATATCGTGCGGGCAATCCAGGTTTGCTGCTTATTGAAGAAAGGATACTCCTATTGTTTCAGTTCTTCTCCATAAAGTTTACGCAGCATGATACGTGCAGGTACACTTTTAATTTCTCCATTGGGCAAGCCTTGTATAATGCATTCATTGCGCAATGCTTTTTCTTCAAGCATACGACGTTCGGCTAATGCCAAACCGAAATGTAACTTTTCGCTTAGTTCTTTTCGTTCATTCTCTGACATAACTTTGTATTTTATTAAATCGTTCAATGTGATGTATATGCATATCCATTCCTCGTCCACCTTCAGCAACAATTATACGGGGTGTTTCGCTATTATCTGCCAATAGCCAATAGTCCACACAAGGCATATAAATATTGAAAAAGTTATCAATACCTGCTTGATAACGCCGGAGCACAACCTCTTTGGGAATGTCGTGTCCACCATTACGTACACGTTGGGCTACACGCTGAATAGCCAAGTCGGGCGAACTCAACCAGAAATATATTAAATTGACTTTATATCCTTGCTCTTGCGCACGATGGACAAGGCGGGTGTAAGTTCTTGTGGCAAGTGTGGTTTCTATAGAAAAGTTTTGTTGATTTCTCAGCAATTCATTAATCCTTTGTAACATCAACCGTCCGGCTTCAATAGCCATACTTTCGGGATTGAAAGGAGATAATCCACGAGCTATTTCATCCGCATTGACAAACTCCTTGCATTCCAGAACATCCGGCAACACAGTATAAGATGCCGTAGTCTTACCAGCACCATTACAACCACTAATGATGTAGAGCTGTTTTTTAGAATCCATATTCATGCATTTATCTAATTGCAAACATACGACATTTTTATAAGATTATGGATAATTGATAGTTATTGTTTTTTAAAAGTTGATTGTTCCGCAGGTATGAGAAGTACAGGACTCTTTTGAGAACTCCACATTTCTCACATATCATCTATCCTTATTTTCTTCTTGATGAAATATCTGTTTACCAAAGTACGTTTTACGAATTGAGGTGGAGCAAAGTACTTGCCTTTCCCACTTGCGCTATATAGATAGCCCTCCCCTCTAGTGATCATTGATGAATACCAAATGGCAGGCAAATATCCTGAGAATAGTGTGGAAACACTTTTATTGTTCTCCTCTAATAACAGAGGGAATGCTTTATAGCATCCCCTCTCTCAAAAAACACTTTATTTATAGAATAATTCCGGTAGAATTATTTTCCTCCAAGATTCAACTCATCGTTGTAATCAGTTTCATTCAAAGGTACATCCCATGTCCATTTGTTGACACCGGAGGCAGGAATGGTTTTTGCAACGGAAATGTGAGCATTACCACCTTCGGCAAAACTGTGACGGACTATGTCGCGGTTCCATCTCTTGTAGTCGCTCCATGCAAAACCTTCACCCCAGAGTTCCAATTCGCGATAGTCCATAATTTCATTCCAAAGAGCTTCGCCACTCTTGTCGCAAGTGTATTCAGGATTACGTCCGGAAGTGGCATTCAGTTCTACCAGTGCGGCACGAGCAGCAGTCTCGTCATTCAAGAAATAATTAGCCTCTGCCTCTACCAATACCATTTCCGATGAACGGATGAAAGGCAGGTAGCTGACGCCCGGAGTGTCGAATACATAAAACTTCAGTTGTCCCCCCAGATACATATAACCAGCCTGATAAGGAGCTTCCAGGCCACTGACCGCCATTTTCTGGCAATAGGCAGCTGCTTCTTCCCAAAGAGCATCTGCTTTTTTCTCATCATCTCCCATTCCAAGAATGCCGTAGCCTAAATCCATGGCTGAACCGTCATTGAAGTTATAGCCGGGGAATTTGTCTTCGGTTAGGAACAGTGCCTTACGAGCATCGTTGTTGGGAATGCGATTAATCAGTTCACGACCGATAGAGCCTGCACCGTTTGCCGCCCCTGCCGCATTGGCATAATATCCGTTGCATGCATACTGAGTACCATAACTCCAATACCAGTTATTCTCTTGTGCACTACCAAAGCTTCCGAAAATCCATTCACTGGTTGGATTACAGAACCCTGCATGATATTCTGCATTGCTCATGAGTGGGTAGTTCTGGCGAGCCAGCTTAGCTTCAGTCAATGCTTTGGTATAATCTTGCTTGGTAAGAGCGGCACGGGCGTAGATGGCATGTGCCACATTGATGTTCGGCATCCATACTTGTGAGGCATTACGGTCCATACCGCTTTGCTCAAACAGCATGATGGCTTCGTCCAAATCTTTATAAATCTGTGCATACGTTTCAGCTAATGTGGCATAACCTTGTCCACCGGTAGATTCGTCCAAACGAAGTACTATCCCCTGCGAAGCGCCATTGTTGGAATCTTGCCAGCGCCAGCAATAATAGTGTACCAGTTTTTCGAAAGCGTATGCACGAAAAGTCAGTGCAGATGCCTTGACAAAATTCCTTTCCGCTTCCGTACCTTCGGCATTGTCTATATTGGCAAGAATGGTGTTGGCATTACCTGCTATGGTATAATAGTAATACCATGCGTAAGCATCGTAAATGGAGTTAGTACGTGTGTGGAACTCTTGATTGAAGATAGGAGACCATCCGGATGCGTAATAATTGTAATTGTAATTTTCACTCGGGTAGCTTTCGTACTGAATCATTATGTTGTTCTCACCAGCAAATCCACCTCCAAAATAGGAGTGTTGTGTTGTCATGATTTTGGCGATACCGTTCAATGCCTTCATGGCATTGGCCGTGGTACCTACGGCATCGGTTGCTCCGGTTGAGTCAGTAGGTGCTGTATCCAGATAGTCACCGGCGCAAGAAGACACCAGCATCATACCTGCCAATAGGCTTCCTGCGAACAATTTATTGATAATCTTTTTCATTTCTAATACAAATTATATGGTTATACCTTTAGAATTTCACAGTCAGTCCGAAGTTATAAACACGGGCTGTCACATACGTATCGTCCGAACCTCCGTTGAAGGAATACTGCGGATTCAATCCTTTGCGTGAAGTCAATGTAAAAAGGTTCTCTACACCGGCAGTCAGCGAAAGGCCTTCTATACCTACACTTTTTAGCCAACGCTTGGGCAAGCTGTAGGAGAGATTCAGGTTCTTGAATACGAAGTAAGAAGAGCTTGTCAGCCAACGGTCACTGGTGGCATTCAGGTCGGACGATTTGTAAAAGTCGGCGCGCGGAGTTCCATTCGGATCAATGCGATTGGCAGAAGTTTCTGTCATTCCCGCAGGAACTTCTTTCCAAGAATTCAGGATGTCCTTGTGGTAAGCGCTGCCGGCAGCACCGGATTCAGACACACCCATCAAGCTGGCATAGCTACCATCGTATGTTTTACCGCCTAAAGAATAAGTAAACAGCATGTTCAAATCCCAGTTTTTCCAAGAAAGAGCTGAGCTGATAGAACCGTAAACCGTAGGAAGTGCGCTGCCGGCCCAGTCACGTTTGGCGTATGAAGTCGCGGTAGCATAGTCCGTACCGTTGATGGTAGTCAATGCACCGGCTTCTTGGGCGGCGGCTTTCTTGTCCGGATCCAGTGTATAGAGAGAAGTACCGGTCATCTGGTCCACACCTTCGAAGTGGTAAGTGTACCATTCGTAGATGGAGTGTCCTTCGGAGTAGTTTTGCATACCATGCAAGATGTCCTTTCCATCGGGCAGTTTCACGATTTTATTCTTCAGGAAAGTAGCGTCTACGCCGATGTTCCATTTCCAGTCATTGTTGTTGATGACATCGGCATTCAAAGAGATTTCCCAGCCACGGTTGGACACGGTACCGATATTCTTGTATTGCGTCAGGTTCATCGGGGCAGTATCATCGACCCAAGGATAAGAACCGGCAGAAAGCGGTAGGCGTACCTCAAACAGCAGGTCTTTGGAACGTTTGTCGAAATAGCCTATTTGGAAGTTCAGACGGTTGAACAGACGCCCCTCTACGGCAACATCCACCGTCTGTGTAGTTTCCCACTTGATGTCCGGTGCTGAAAGTGATTGTTTTACCAAAGCGGCTTCACCACCGTTCTTGTCAATGGTATAAAGAGCCATGTGACCATAAAGGCTTACGCCCATATTGTTACCGACTTCACCATAGGACGCGCGCAACTTCAAGGCATCCACCCAATCTACATCTTGCAAGAAAGCTTCTTGTTTCATGTTCCAGCTGGCACCAACAGAATAGAAGTTACCCCAGCGATTGTCCTTGTGGAAGCGTGAGGAACCATCACGACGGAACGAACCTTCTACGAAATAACGGTTGTCATAATTATACTTTACGCGTGCCAGATAAGACTCCGTCTTGTCCTCATCATCACTTCCGGAAAAATAAGAGTTGTTAAGGAAATTACCCATAGTAAGGTTTCCGTCTACAGCCATACCGGTGTTCATTCCGGAAGTGTACTTGCGCTCCCAACTATAGTTCTCGTGAGCCACCATAGCTTCCACGTTGTGTACCTGATTAAATTGATAGTTCCAGCTCAGAATTTCCTGCAAGGTTACAGTCTTGTATTGGTAGGCATAACTTGTCAAACGACCGCCATTCGTAGCACCGTCTCCAATTTCGGGATTGTCATATTTCTTATTGTTCGAAGTGCTGTTGTTCAGGTCACCTTTTACAGTTAATGAAAGTCCATATGGCAACGAGATGGTGGCAAAAGCTTGTCCGCCCAATACGTTGCGCACACTTTCCTGCTTATTATACAACATTTCGTAAGCGATGTTGCGGTTACTCAGATAAGATGAAGTGGTGTCATAAATTTTGTTACCATCGGCATCCAGTTGGTATGTACCGTCGGCATTGTGCATAAACAACGGATAGACCGGAGCCATATAACGAGTAATGTAGAACGGATTGGCGTAATAGTTGCCACTGGCATTACTGTTATAGTCACGCTTGGTCCACGAGCCAGTCAAGTTCACGCCACCCTTGAACCACTTGTTAGGTGTATAAGTAGTGTTGATACGGCCGGAGAAACGTTCGTAACCTGTGGCTTTTACATATCCTTTCTCATTCAAGTAGCCTATGGAAGAATACACGTTGTATTTCTCTCCCGAAGTGGCGGCGGAAAGATTGTATTCCTGACGGTGTCCCGTGCGTTCGATGGCATTCTGCCAGTCCAAGTCGTCATAGCCAGCCAGGCGAGTGGCAATCAGTTTTCCGTTATTGTCAAACAACTTATCACCAGCGGCATTGTAGATATTACGACCGATAGATTCACTAACCACGTGTCCCGTGGCATATGCGGCAGCATCGCTTGCCGACATGCCGGCATTGCTCATCATGGCATTCTTCTTGGCCATCCAGGTAGCTTCCATCCAGCGGTCTGCATCCAGACGGTCGTACTCGGGAATACCTCTGTTATACATACCTTGATTCATTTGCAGCGTAATACTCGGTTTATGAGTGTTTCGTCCGCTCTTGGTTGTAATGATGACAACACCGTTGGCAGCACGGTTACCGTATAATGCAGCCGAAGCAGCATCTTTCAAGATGGACATGCTTTCAATATCATTAGAGTTTAGTTCGGCCATGTTTCCATCGAAAGGGACTCCGTCCACTACATACAGAGGATCTGAAGCACCTGAAACCAATGTACCAAAACCACGGATACGGATGCTGGGGGCAGAACCGGGTTCACCATATGTATTGTTCACTTGTACACCCGGTGCGGCACCTTCAAGTGCACCGGTTACGCTGGTTGTGATGCGCTTCTCTATTTTCTTATTGTCAACCACCGAGATAGAACCGGTCAACGATTCTTTTTTAGCAGTACCGTATGCCACTACCACAACCTCATCCAAAGCTTCTGCATTGCTTCTCATTGTCACCTTTACACTCGGCTTAATCGCCACTTCCTGCGTCTGCATACCAATATAAGAAATCACCAAAGTTTTCGCGGAACTACATTATGTCTATATTGTTGATAATAAGCAATATAAAATAAATAAAAAGAGCTCCTGAAATAAAGTATTCCTCTAGAGAAGATACTCTATACATATCCACTGTAAATGACAATCTACTTATATGATACTATTTGTAATGGTAATATCCTGATTTGAAGGTGTTTAATTCTGTACTGATGTGCTATAATCATAACGTCAGGATCTTTTTTCTCAAAAACTAGAAGGGCTTTGTCAATATCTATCATTTAGTTGCTTTTTGTCAATTATTTACTCGTGTTGTTTATTCCATCTATGAGAATGTAAACCCTTATGTAAAATACTATTGAATTTATAATGGTTACATAAACACTATCCTACCTATTTATCCATTTTATGCATAGAACACCATGTAATTGTCTCTATCTTATAAATGGAGATTATTCCAAATACAAAGTAATTGGAGTAAAGAATTCTATAGCTATGAAAAACTACTGTTTGGAGCATGTCAAAAACGTAATGAGGAAATTTTCTTGTAAGAGAATATAGTCTACATAGAATAACGAAGACTGAGTGGATATATTTTTTATTATAATTCAAGGGAATAAAGAATGTACTTTTGTAATCCGCACTGGCTCTCGTGTCGTGCAGACAATTCAGGTTTGCAGTTTATTGAAGAGAGGATATTTCTATCGTTTCAGCTCTTCTCCATAAAGTCTACGCAGTATGATACGTGCCGGTACACTTTTAATCTCTCCATTGGGCAAGCCTTGTATAATGCATTCATTGCGCAATGCTTTTTCTTCAAGCATACGACGTTCGGCTAATGCCAAACCGAAATGTAACTTTTCGCTTAGTTCTTTTCGTTCATTCTCTGACATAACTTTGTATTTTATTAAATCGTTCAATGTGATGTATATGCATATCCATTCCTCGTCCACCTTCAGCAACAATTATACGGGGTGTTTCGCTATTATCTGCCAATAGCCAATAGTCCACACAAGGCATATAAATATTGAAAAAGTTATCAATACCTGCTTGATAACGCCGGAGCACAACCTCTTTGGGAATGTCGTGTCCACCATTACGTACACGTTGGGCTACACGCTGAATAGCCAAGTCGGGCGAACTCAACCAGAAATATATTAAATTGACTTTATATCCTTGCTCTTGCGCACGATGGACAAGGCGGGTGTAAGTTCTTGTGGCAAGTGTGGTTTCTATAGAAAAGTTTTGTTGATTTCTCAGCAATTCATTAATCCTTTGTAACATCAACCGTCCGGCTTCAATAGCCATACTTTCGGGATTGAAAGGAGATAATCCACGAGCTATTTCATCCGCATTGACAAACTCCTTGCATTCCAGAACATCCGGCAACACAGTATAAGATGCCGTAGTCTTACCAGCACCATTACAACCACTAATGATGTAGAGCTGTTTTTTAGAATCCATATTCATGCATTTATCTAATTGCAAACATACGACATTTTTATAAGATTATGGATAATTGATAGTTATTGTTTTTTAAAAGTTGATTGTTGTTGCGAGAGTCTAGAATAAAAAATGAGGTTGTGCAGTTCACATTTTGACAACCTCTATCAAAAACACTTTATTTTCCAAACAACTCCGGTGGAATTATTCCCTTCCAAGGTTTAACTCATCGTTGTAATCTGTTTCATTCAGATGCTGTTCATAATTTAATTTGCAATTCCATATAAAAAATAGGTTCCTTTGTTACAAAACTTTCTATTGGCAATCGAAAGTTTCTCTATTTATATCATATTTTTTTGTATATTAGCAATATATATAAAGAGAGGAAGATTGTGTGGATAAAAGTCTATTACGCTAAGTTATTTATGAGCAGAGAAACGAGCAAGGTGTTTGTTGCCGGCAGTAATGCCAATCTACTTAGTAAAGAGTTGGGCACTTTTCTTACTGGCAGATATGTCACTATGGAACTTTATCCTTTTTCTTTCCATGAATTCCTGAAACTAAAGCAAGTAGCAATAAAACAAGATACATTTTATGCTGCAGAAGGCAAGGTGCTACTCCTTAGTGAAATACAAAAATACCTAGGAATAGGAAACTTTCCTCAATACATTCAGTCAGATAATGATAACTACTTGCTTTCACTCTATACCGACATCATTTATAAGGATGTAGTGGCGAAACAAGATAAGCAATGAAAGGCAGCTTGGAGAGATGATGTATTATTTGGCAAGTAACGCTACTCATCGCTTTGCGTACAATTCTGTAACTAAGGCTGTCGATGTTAAAAGTCCGGACACGATAAAATCATATATAGGATTTGTGGAAGATACTTACTTGGTACGACAACTATCAATTATCTAAAGGCATAATTATTACTTTGGAAGACGAGGAAGAAATAACCGTTAATCCCCGGCAACAGATTTCTATACGTCCTATTTGGAAATGATTGTTGCAGAAATAAAGTGGAAAAGATAGAATAACAAAAGCCGCTTACTTCACAGTGAACGGCTTTTAAAACACTTTATTTAGAAAACACCCTATCAAATAGAGATGTTTTGAAAGTTCATAAATCAGATATACTCCTTCTTACAGACTTATTTATAAGCAGGATTCTGATCATTATTTGTCAGTTCTCCATTAGCATCAATCTCTGCTTGCGGAATAGGTAATTCAAATCTATCAGAGCCAGCAGGAAGGTCTAATTGACTAGTCCACAAATCGTGTCCGTCAACTCCAGTTCTTGTCAATGCCAAACCTCTACGTTTCATGTCGAATAGGCGATGTCCCTCTGCAAATAATTCACGCCTTCTTTCTTGTTGTATCTCATCTGCTAAACCGGCATCCGTTCCACTATATTTATCCAATCCACGAGCTATCCGAACAACATTTAATGCTTCTTTAGCCACATCATAATGCTGTTTGTCAGCAGCTAATTCAGCAATAATAAGATACATCTCAGAACCACGCAGCATATTGAAAGAGCCTTGTCCCATTTCATTGTTACGACTATGAATCTTTGTTGTCAAGTATCCTGTTTCACTGATATAATCGTTTGTTTCAGAATCTTTCGGGAACTGAGTTTTGCGTATATCTTTATCTTCCATTAGATTAATCAAAGCCTTTGAAACTCGTAATGAGCTATAACCAATAACAGCATCTTCATAATCATCTCCACACAAATACCAGAAAGAGGGTAATGAAAGATAGAATTGATTATCATCAGTTGGACATTCGAAAGCCCAAAGTGTTTCTGAGTTAACTTCACAGAAATCAGCTGTGTAAACTGCCGTATTCATCAAATTAACACCTTTCAATGCAGCATTGGCATGTTTGATGCCATTTGTTTCATCACCTAAATCCAAATACAAACGTGCAAGAATTCCATGAGCAGCATTCGCACCGATATATGCCTTGGATGAAGAAGAATGCTGGTCCAACAATCCACATGCTTTTTCCATGTCAACGACAAGTTGATTATAAACATCTTTTACCGTAGCACGAGGAAGGTCTTCTGTTCCAGAAGAAATACGTAAAATTATGCTCGGATTATCCGGGTACTTGTTCACAGGTTTGGCATACATTCTTACTAAGAAATGATAAGTATAAGCTCTTAGAGATAGCGCTTCACCTTCAATTCTGTTACGCTCTGCACTTTCTGCCAGGTTTCCGATATTATCCAAAATGGCATTCGTATTATCTATGATACTGTAACATCCCTTCCACGGGTCATCAGTATAGGTACTTCCTGGAGAAACTGTATATTGATAAGGAGACACAAAACGTCCATAATTGTAGTTGGGGTCAGGTGTCACCAATGCGTCATCTCCCATAATGTCAGGCAAGAAGAAAATATATTGGTTGGTCATATGAGCCAACCAGCCATTGGTCAACCAGTCATAAGCACCGGTCAACACTTGCTGCGCACCGTCTATCGTAGTAAAGGTGTTAGAATCGGACATTTGGTCCGAAGAAGTAGTATCCAAAAAATCATCACCGCAATTTGCTAAGCTAAGACCTATTGCAAGTGCTATTATAGTTTGCTTTATTCTATTCATCGTAATCTCAATTTTAAATTAGAAACCAACATTTATACCAAATAAGATTGTACGAGGCAATGGAACCGTACCTGCACCGTCCAATACTCCGGTTACACCTCCCAATTCCACATCGTAACCTTTGAAACTACCATCCAAGTTCCATACACAGATATTCTCCAGACTTCCAAAGAAACGTACTGTCTCCAACTGTATCTTCTGTGTCCATTTTTTTGGTAGAGTATAACCTAAGTTGATATTTTTAAATTTAATGAAATCTGCATCGTGCAAATAGCGGCTTGATGTAGAATGAGAACTTGAAGTGTTATTGGGCAAGAATGCAGGATTCGGAGCGTTTGGATTCTCTTTTGTCCAATAATTCGCTTGATCTTTGATGGCTTGATAACCGTTGTTGTTACCATCATTCAGCAAATTGGCTTCGTACGCATCATATATCTTTCCTCCAAAACTATAAGTAAAGAGGAATGAAAGGTCTAATCCTTTAAATGTAAATGTGTTATTCAAACCTCCAAATACATTGGGAAGTGCAGAACCAAGTTTGTATTTGTCTGCAGTAGAGTAAGTTGAAGTGGTAGTTCTTTCACCTGTCGGATTACCTTTATCATCTTTTACGTCTTTATACCAAAGTGGAGCACCGGTTTCTTTATCTACTCCGGCCCATTCTTGCATGTAAAATTCATAAAGGCTGTAGCCTACCGTACGAACTTTTGTACCAACAACTTCCTGTTCTTCGGGATAAGAAGTGATTTCATTCTTGTTAAAAGAGATATTGAAGTCGGTTCCCCAATTAAAGTCTCCGGCTTGAATATTCAGGGAATGCAAATCTACTTCTATACCAGAGTTACGCATACCACCCAAATTAGACATAATTATGTCCAACCCCGTAGAACCGGCTAAAGGTTTTTCCAATAACAGTTCATCAGAGTTTTTGATATAATAGTCAATGGATCCATGCAGGCGACTGTTAAGTACTGCAAAATCCAATCCCACATTGAAGTTTTTGGATTTTTCCCATGACAAATCAGGATTTGCTAATTGAGAATGTCTGAAGCCAGACTCTCCGTTATAATTGGCTCCACCTTCATAGAAAGCTTGGTAACCATATAAGTAATCAGATGTTTTGTTACCTGAAGTACCATAGCTGGCACGTAGTTTCAAGTCATCGATCCAGGTAATATATTTCATGAAGTTTTCTTCGCTGACGCGCCAATTTAATCCGACACTCCAAAATGTACCATAACGATGTCCCGGTGCAAAACGTGAAGAACCATCGGAGCGAATACTGAATGAGGCAAAATATTTATTCTGATAATCATAATTTAATCGACCAAAATAAGAAAGCATGCGCTCTTTATCTGTTACAGAACCTACTTCTTGCGGAGTAGCAGCTACATTCAGCTCTGTCAAACCACCAATCGGAAATTTTGTTCCTTGTGCATAAGTGCGCTTGTACTCTTTATTATAGATTTCATAACCAGCCAATACCGAGAAGTGATGGTCTTCCTTTATGTTGAAATTATAATTTAATGTACTGGTCAATCCAAAAGTGTTGTTCCAAATGGCATATTTGTACAAGCGTCCTTGTGCAGCTTTACCATTACCATGCTCCGCATTATACCATTGCGTTTCATCCAAATTAATATAATCATATGAAAGACTTGTTTTCCAATGAACTCCATAAAAGTTGAAATCCACGTAGGGATTTACCAAAACACGGTATGTGTTAGTTGCATATTTGTCAGTTTGTGCAAATGATATAACATTCATATCCTGAAATATGGGATTCTTGAAGTTATAAAGAGGTTTGCCATTCTCATCATATTGCATTTGGAAATTTTCATCCAAATCATATACTGGAACAGCATTGGGTAGGAAAATACCATTAGTCAAAGGACTAGCACCACCACCTCCACCTACAGGAGTGTTTTGTTTTGCCAAAGAGAAAGTGGAATTGATACCCATACTGAACCAAGGTTTAATTTCCGTTGAGACATTTGCACGACCTGAATATCGTTCAAAATCCGAACCAATCACAATACCCTCTTGATTCATATATCCCATAGAAATGAAGTATTTTGATTTCTCGTTTCCTCCATTTACACTGATATCGTATTCTTGTGACATCCCGGTTCTGAAGACTTCATCCAACCAATCGGTATCAATCATCAATTGAGCGCCAGATGTCAAGTCGCCAGAAGCATCCAGAGGGTTAGCAACATTATATGGATTTCGCCCATACATGCTTTGTGTGGATTTGTTGGCTGCAGCAGAAGCTTCTTCTGAGGACATGCCTTTAGCAATATTATTATTATAGAAGCCTCCATAATACAGAGCATAATGTTCGGAGGCATTCATCAAATTATAACCACCAGAAGGGAGTTTGGAAGATGACATTTGAGCTTTAAAGCTAACCTTGGCTTGTCCTTTTTTACCCTGCTTCGTTGTAATCAGAATAACACCATTGGCCGCACGTGATCCGTACAGAGAAGCAGCAGAAGCATCTTTTAAGATGGTAATAGACTCAATATCATTCGGATTTAAGTTTGAAAGTGGATTTGCACTTGTCCCATATTTACTGGTATTTGCAACTTCACTTAAGTTTGCAGCTTCAATAGCAACTCCATCTATAACATAAAGTGGGGTACTTGAGGCAGACATAGACCCGATACCACGAATACGTACCTGTGTAGACGAACCCGGTTGACCGGAGACACTTGCGATCTGCAGCCCAGGAGACAATCCTTGTAATGCTTTTTCAAATGAAGTAACTGGAAGCTTTTCCATATCACTGGATTTGATAGTAGCAACAGAACCTGTTAGTGAGTTCTTCTTTGCAGTACCATAAGCTATGACTGTTACTTCATCAAGAATTTCACTGTCGGACTTTAAGATGACTCTTAAAGAAGGTGCGACAGCCACCTCTTGCGTTTGCATACCAACATACGAAATTAGCAGAGTTTTCGCGGAACTACAACACTCTTATTTTATTAATAATCAAGCGATTATACCATGTGATAGAAATCACTATAGCGAAATTTCCTTTCTCACAAGGTGTATGTATAGGGGTACAATGTATAAAACCTTACTGCTGTGATACTATTTGTTGGATTAATGACTTGGTTATCATATGTATATCATAAAGTTAATACGTTGCTTAAAGATTTTAAATGATTCTTCCTCTTATATGAAGAATATCTTTTGTCAACATCTATCATCCTAGCTGCTTTCAATGAAGCATTTACTCTACATTGTCATTTTATTAGCGAAAGTACTAAAGTCTATGTAAAAGAATATTTCAATAGCTTCAAAAAACAGTAAACTCAAAACTTTGTGATTAGCTAAACAATCAAGACAACTGTTGTTTCTTCATAACAGTTTTCATCATTTTTGCTTCCACACTTCCACCCGCTCCTTGTATCCCTCTATTCATCGGCATTACAGACGCTGTGGAAGCAATGCAAAAGTGTGGAAGCAAAATTTGCTTCCACACCTCCAATCAGTCTTAAATATTGATAACACACCAATGTCAATCTTCTATTTACACTATACTATACTTAATTGATTCTCAGCAATTTCTCACTGCAAAACTTTGCAAACCTATTGCAGCGATACTGCAAAGCTGTTGCAGTGATACTGCAAACTAATATGCAGTGCGGCTGCAAGCAATATGCAGTGATACTGCAAACAATTTGCAGTAGTACTGCAAAACGTATGCAGTGAGTTTGCAGCGAGCAGGCTGAAACTGAATAGTGAGTGAACAGACTTTAAAGGAGAAGTATATGACTAACGATATGAAAGTGTAGTATTGGCTATGCTAAGTTCGTGTTTTTTTAGGCAAAGGCATGAGTGCATGGTTCTTTTCTAAATCATGCACTATAGTCATATCCATTACATTTGTATACACTTGTGTGGTTTTAACACTTTTATGCCCCAATAATTTTTGCACCGTTGTAATGTTTACTCCATTATAAATCAATAGTGTTGCATTAGTATGGGAAATAAAGTGAAATGGTGCAAATGTGAGTGGGAATTTATAAGCAAGTGCAAATAAAATCCTTTATTTATAAGTTGTTACGGGAATATGATTTTGGTTTATTTTTGGCGAGGAGTGGGCTATTTTTATTATTTCTGTTATTTATGTTACTTTTCTGTTAGTTGTTTTGAGCTATTTTTTGTACCTTTGCACATGAAATAAAGCATTGGCAGAGAATGGCAAGAACAAAAAAATCAGAATCGGTACCTGTCCGCATCCGCTTCAAGCAACTCAAGGACGGCAACCAGTCCATATATTTGGATATCTATACCGACCGCAAGCGCAGGTATGAGTTTCTTAAACTCTTCCTTGTCCCTGAAATATCCCAGGAGGCAAAGGAAAGGAATGCCAACACGCTCAAGGCCGCCAATGCTATCAAGGCACAGCGTATTCTTGACATCACCAATAAGAAACCAGCGACAATCCTTTCGGATAAAGCCCGGACACCATTGATAGAATGGCTCAATGAATACGCTGAGTCGGGGAAGAAAAAAGGGCGCAGTTCCCTTGTCGAGCATGTACACGCAGTATCAATATGTCTGAAGGCTTATAATCCACGGATAAGATTGTATGAGGTCGATAAGGATTTTCTTCAGGGATTTATAGAATATCTCGGTACCCGAATAACGAGATTGACAAAGAAGCCGTTGGCCAAGAAAACCATATCCGGTTACTGCGGATATATACGGGCGGCTCTCAACTATGCCGTGGATCTGGAAATTCTTGGCGACAATCCTTTATTATCATTCGACTGGGCATCCATACAGGGGGAACGCACAAAGCGTGAGTATCTGACCATTGAAGAGGTGCAGGCACTTATCGACACTCCATGTAGGAGTCCAAGAGTGAAAACGGCGTTTCTTTTTTCTTGTTTTTGCGGGTTACGGTACAGTGATGTCAAAGGACTGCGTTGGAAAGACGTAATCGAGGAAAACGGCAAGACTCATTTGGAACTGCGTCAGCAAAAGACGGGGAAGGTGATCTACCTGCCTTTGAGCCTGCAGGCGCAGAAGTTCATGCCGGGAGAAAAAGGTAATCCTGACGATGCCGTCTTTGATGTCCCCACGCTGAGTGATTGTGACCATGTGCTGAAAACCTGGACTTCCAAGGCCGGCATTACCAAACGGGTGTCCTATCACGTGAGCCGCCACGCCTTTGCGACAATGACGCTGACAATGGGAGCTGACCTCTATACCACCAGTCAGCTGCTCGGACACTCGGATGTGGAAACGACCCAGGTGTACGCAAAGATTGTGGACAAAAAGAAGGTGGATGCAGTTTATTTGATTGACAGACTATTTGATTAAGATATATGGGCAGACAGAAGAAGCAGGTGGTGATGAAGGAACCGATAAGGCTGCGGGAACAGATTTTGAAAAACGGCAACCGTTCGCTGTATTTGGATATATACCATAACGGCAAGCGGACTTATAAGTTCCTTAAACTGTATCTCGTACCTGAAATCGACACGCCGTCAAAAATAATGAATGCCAATACGCTTGCACAGGCGAATGCCATCAAGGAGGAAATGATACTTGACCTTACCAATCGTATTGCCGGCATAAAGGACAAATCACACAAGGCCCGGATGCCCTTCTGCGCGTGGATGGGCATATATGCAGAAAATGCAAAGAAAAGCTGTGCGGAATCTTCAAAAAGATGGATAGACCGAACCGTAAAGGAGGTCACGGATTATAATTCCGAGGTTACGCTTGCCGATGTGGACAAAGAATATCTTGAAGGTTTTATGGAACATCTTGTCAGCCGCAGTGCGCATAACACAGACCGGAAGAAGTTAACAAAAACCACTGTTTTTCTATATCTGTGCTATGTCAGAGCCGCGCTGAATTATGCGGTGCGTGAGAGCGTTATACCCAAAAGCCCGTTCAAGGGGATAACCAGGTCTTCGCTGTCCATCAAAGAACATAAGCGTGAATACCTGACTGTAGAAGAAATAAAACGTCTTATCTCCACTCCCTGCCACCGCGAGGACATCAAGGGTGCGTTTCTATTTTCCTGTTTCAGTGGGCTACGAATCTATGATATAATGAATCTCCGTTGGAAAGACATTGTGAAAACCGCTACCCACTGGCAGGTCGAAATAATACAATACAAAACCGAAGTCGAGTTGTTTCTTCCGTTAAACATGAATGCCCGAAAATGGCTGCCGGAAAAGCCGGAGGATGCCACAGCGGAGGACAGGGTGTTTCCACGGCTGACAAGGTATTACGGACAGTCTCTCGGCACGTGGATGAAGAATGCCGGAATAACAAAGGACATCACTTTTCACGCCGGGAGGCACAGTTTCGCAACGCTCTGTCTTACAGCAGGTATAGATATCTACACCACCAGTCAGCTGCTCGGACATACCACCATTCGACATACCCAACGTTATGCTCGGATTATCAATACGAAGAAAGAGGAAGCCGTATCCTTGTTCGACGGCGTATTTGAATAATAAAACAAGTCAGTCGGTCAGAGGGTGTATATCTTTAGAGTGACTAACCGGAAATATGCAGGCTGGCTATTAAGGTCAGTCAGTCAAAGTGTGTATATATTTATACCGACCAACTTGTTAATCCATTTGTTTCCAATACACATGTCAAGCCATGTCGTTATCTATATGTTGGTTTGGCATGATTCACCTTACTTCCATATATTCAATCTTTTCATGGTTATGACAAGACGGTTCGCTTATGTACGAAACCGGTTTGCCATATTATTAAAACATAAATTATTCATTAACAACATCCAAAGTATGGAAGTAAATCCATTCATCCGAAAACTCAGTCCTTTTTTTTACAGGAAAGTTTTCCTTACGGTCTGCAAATGGTGATGCAGGGCTGGACCGCCTGCGCCAACTGTTGCTGGAAGCGCACAGAGAGTATCAGGACTATGTAGTCACAGGCATAATGACAGCAAGGGTGTTCGCCTTGCAGTTTCTTGACGGTCATTATTATGCCGAAGATGAAAACGCGGCAGGAAGGAACATCCACCGCAAGGCGTTAGGGGCAGTCAGTATTCTGCTGTTGGAAAGAACCGACCTAATCAGGCAATTCTTCACTCGGCCTTCACTGGAAGCCCAAGACATAGATGAGGTGATATTCCTTGTCTATACGGAGTGTCGTGATAAAGAAAAACAAGATCCCGGAACATTCAGAACAGCATCTATAAATCGAAGGCGTGAACATAGGCTCTCATGTGCAATCCGAACCGAGGATATGCCTCTGCTCACCGACTGTGTCAATGATGCCGGCTTCTTCCAGAAGAAAATCACAGTTCAGGAAATGAACGACCTGATGTACGGAACACTCACCACTCCGTTGGTGGCGGTAAATCTTATGGGCATCTCCTATTTCTTTGACTGTCTGAGTGCCATGAACCTTGTCAGCCGCTGCTGGCAAACCGTTCTTGAGCGTAGCGGCTCCATCCTGCTGCAAGGGAAGAACAAGCCGCAGACACGTTCCAATTTCTCGTCCGCGCTCAACCGTGCAAGGAGCAACGGCATCTTCAGCTACAAGAATGACATAGACATTCTGATGAAGCATATACGTGAGAAATATGCCAGATATCAGGTCAAATAACTGAGTGATAGTGCTATTTTGAGTGACATTTGGCAAGTGTCACTCAAAATATTGCTTTCAATGCTCAATCACATTGTTACTTTGCAGTCGAAAGCTTTCAAGACACGGGGCGACGGCTCTGAAGTTGGATCAAAAAAACGAAGTAACAATGAATGAACAACAGATTATCACAGATACCCAATGGGGAGAACGGTGTTCCGTCAAGCTCGACAAATTGCTGTCGCGCGTTGACCAGCTCATCGGCATGCTTTTCCATCTGAAAGGCACATTCACGGTCGAGGATGCAGCCCTGTATCTCGGCATCACCTCAAGTCATCTTTACAAACTGATGCGCAAGTATGACATACCCCACAGCCGTCCAACCAACGGTCGTATCTTCTTCAACAAGGAAGATCTTGACAAATGGATAAGGTCACACATGGTCATCGAGCCGGAAACAGGTATGCCCGATGGGTCGGAGCAACCGCATGAATGCTATTATTAACAAAAAGGACAGTTTATGACATCGGAATTTATAGCCACCCTACAACGGGTGGAGAACGTGAGCCACCTGCTCTCCAAGATGGGAGAAAGCACGGTTGACGAAGCGGTGCAGCGTATCGAGTCCATCTGTGCCTTCATGGAGCGTTATGGCGACCTCGGCGAGATATTTGAGCATTTCAAAGAGTTGGAGTCCAAACTCTTTATGTGCCGCGAGATGCTGACCGTCGAAGAGGCGGCAGAATATATCGGGGTATCGAAAAGTCAGATATACCTGATGACTTCCAACAGAGAGATTACCCATTTCAAGCCCCGTGGGAAATTCATATATATTGAACGGAAGGAACTTGATGACGTGCTGCGCCGCAATGTCATTTATTCCAAGTACGAGATGAGCCGCAGAGCAGCGGCCGAGACCATGACGGATTTCCCCAAGGGGAACCGCAAAGCCAGGAAAGGAGCGGAGAAATGAAGATAGAAGAAATTCCGTTCGACAGGATATTCCCGGCACCGCAGGAGCTTACGCCGCAGGAAAAGGCCAACCGCGATAAATTCAAGAAATTCCTTGAGTATGTCAAAATCCGTGCGACAGACCGCTATGTATTTCCGCCGGAGATACTGACGGTCGATGAGATTACGGTGGCGACAGTGGGTAATTTCAGCGCGTCCGTAGGCAAGCCGAAATCGAGAAAGACATTCAATGTAAGTGCGATAGTGGCCGCATTGCTGTCTGGAAAAGAGGTGCTGCATTATAGAGCCAAACTGCCTGACGGCAAGACCAAGGTGCTGTATATAGACACCGAGCAGAGCCGGGTGCATTGTTTTAAGGTGCTTCACCGCATACTCAAGATGGCAGGGCTGCCGTCCGACTGTGAAGCGTCATCGCTGGATTTTCTAATGCTCAGGGAGTTCACTCCACAACAACGCCGAAATATCATCGACTCCGCACTGGAAGTTGACAATAAAATCGGCTTCGTTGTCATCGACGGCATCCGTGACCTTATCAACGATATCAATTCTCCCGGAGAATCCGTAGAGATAATCAACGACCTCATGCGGTGGACCAATATGTACAACATCCACATCCATACGGTCTTGCATCTTAACAAAAGTGATGATAACACGCGAGGTCACATAGGCACTGAGCTTAACAACAAGGCTGAAACCGTGATGAAAGTCGTCAAAAGCGAACTGAATCCTGATGTGAGCGAAGTCCGTCCGATGATAACCAGGGAAAAGGAGTTTTCAAACTTTGCCTTCCGTATCAACAAAGAAGGCGTTCCAGAGGATATTCCCGGTTTCAGCAGCGATGAGGAGGGACGGGTGACATTCGAGAATATCACCGTGCCGCAGCACAAGGAGATTCTTGACAAAGTGTTTGCCGGTGGAACAGTCAAGGGCTACAACATGCTTGTCACCAGACTGCGTGAACAGTATGCGGAAACCGGCTACAAGCGCGGGCGCACCTCATTCGTGATGTGGCTCAAGCATCTTATGGCGAAGGGCATCGTCGTCAAGGACGGCAGGGAATACAGGTATGACAGGGACAAACTAACGGACTTAAGAAATTGAATATGGCGGTGAATTTCGGGGAAATCAAGCGAATCGACATTATCGGTTTTCTTGAAAGGATTGGCATCCGTCCGGTGCGCAATTACCAGACCTACGCGCTTTATCATGCCCCATACCGGGAGGACAGACATCCGTCGTTCAAGGTCAGCCGCAAGAAAAACCGCTGGTACGACCTTGCCACTATGGAAAGCGGTGACATCATCGACCTCGGCAAGATGATGTACAACACCAATGACATCATGGAAGTGATTAGGCATATCCAAAGCTACACCACAGCGGAGCTTGTCATTAGAGAACGCTTGCCGTCCGAACTACAGGGTGAACGCGCCGGTATCTTCCATAATGTGACCGTGAGACAGCTTTCCAATGAGAAACTGCTGGCATACCTCGGTTCCAGAGGCATAGACCGCACAGTTGCAGCGGAGTTCTGCCGTGAGATACACTTCTCGCTCGGATGCCGCCATTACTACGGCATCGGTTTCGGGAATGTCCAGGGCGGCTATGAGGTTAGGAATCCGTTCTTCAAGGGAACGGTCGGACAAAAGGATGTATCGTTCATACAGATGGGCAACCACAATGACCTGTGTACCGTCTTTGAGGGATTCATGGATTTCCTGTCCTACATGACCTTATGCCGCCGTTCGGATTTCACGCCGTTTGCCGAGACGATGGATTTCGTGGTGCTGAACTCCGTTTCCAATCTCCGCAAGGCGATGAGATGGCTCGCGCCTTATCCTACCGTCACCTGCTGCCTCGACAATGACGATGCCGGGCGCAGGGCTGTGGATGCGCTTAACGAAGCCCGTGACGGGATACATGACGCATCGGGTGTCTATGAGGGGTACAAAGACCTTAACGATTTCCTCCGTGGCAAGCGTTTTTGTCCCTGACTTTTGTTTTCAATATGTAAAGTTCCCTGTTTTATCTTTCTGTGTGAAAAGGAAACATAAGACAGGGAATCGTGTTACAAGTCATCGAAAAGGGATAGCTGTTTGTATTTCTGCACATCGTGTAATGCAACTAGTGGCTTCCATAGGCTTTCTTTAATGCCGGCATCATTCATAAAAGATTCTGCCTTTTCTCTGTCTTTATTAGAAAAGACACTGATTTCCCATTTTACTTTATCCCTATTAATATGTTTGATAATCGTACTTAGATAAGGCGTGTCAATATCTGAAAAAGAAAAGCCGAAAACATGGATTATTTCAACTTCTGCAAGGCTATCCCAAATTGGACGATTGTCCGAAATAATCTGTCGTACATCCTTTTGCAGAGAAGCTATTTGTGATATTGCGACCTCTTGCGTTTGCTGAGTTACAAAATCACTATTGGAGGAATACCAGTCTTCCAATTCTTCTTCATCGAGGTCTGCCGGAGGTTGGGATAGAGTCATTTCGTAATCCTCTTTTAACTCCGCATAATGCTTGCCATGCCCTAAAATAAGTTCGTCATCTCCAACCATACCGTGTATATGCAGAACTTGATTATCAGGTATCTGATACAGTTCCTCTAACGTCCGGGTATAGTTAAATGTGATGAACAGAGAGTCTTTTCGTATAAGATGGATTCGTTTGGAGTCCTCTGCTTTGTCAAGAGAGGCAATCCATGCATTAAACGTGCGTTTTACATGATAGATTAAAGCTCCCAGTTCGTCAGAAGCCGCATATTCGGCCGCGTGGTAGTCCCTGTCTCGGAAATCATCTTTTGATAAGTCGGGATAGTTTTCAATGACAACATTTTCAACATAATTATTGAGGTCCACTTCAGAGAGCATATTTTCAAAATCACTCCACCATTCCTTGGCCTTATTCTCATTTGTTGAAATTTCATATAAATCACATAGCTGTGAGTATATATTCGGTTCGACCTTTTCCAGCCAGTTACGAAAATTCAAGTAACTGCTGTTAATACCATGGTGTATGTCAAAGCCATTTCCGATGATATATAAATGTTTGATGTTGGTGCTACTAAAATTCATTATGTGACAATTTATTGATTTGATGGACGGCTAATCATAGTAAGAATGATTGTCGAGAGAAAGTTCATATTCGGTCGGTTCTTGATGTTAGTCTGCCTCGATAATTTCCGAAGATGCCGCATTTAATATTTTGCTTCCTTTTCCTTTGCAGAGACATAGACCGCCGAGAAATTTTGGACTGGGGCAAAACGGGGCAGTTGGGGAACCGCAACAGTTCCCCAAACACCGGTAATATAGCGCATCGATACGAATCGCAATCATAAGAATCATTTTATGCGTGCCGGATGGATGACAGATTATTCCATTCCGAATATTTTTCTAAGCTTATCTGCTTCTGCCTTCAGCTTCTTTGGATTCGCCGCTTTCAGTTTCTGCAGATTCTGCATCTTCCATCTTACCGAGGGATATTCTTTGAAAGAAGAATATGGGGTGTTCTCCCAATTAACGGTCAGTTCTTCAAAGTCTATCAGGAATCGCCTGTCCTCGTCCGTCATCACAGAATTGACATCGCTGACAAGTTTCTCTCTTGTCGCTTCAAAGTCATCGTAGCAGAAAGATATCTCGCTCATGCCGGCGAACTGCCGTTCCATAGCCTCATGCTGGTCGATAAGATTTGGGGCGAACGATTCATGTATGGGACGGTCACTTCCAAGCAGGCAGAATATCAGTCCCTCTTTTATGTCTGTCAACGGGATATCCATCTGTTTGACATCAAAGAGGTCGCGGGGATGCTGGCGTGACAGTGCAGCAGAAATCTTCCCGCCATAAAGTTGTGGTATTGACACAATCCTTGCATCGACTTCCATCCCGAAAATGGATTGGGCTTTCTCACATAAAGGCATCAGGGAGGCTTCACCACATACAAGTCCCCGTTTGGTCTGATTCACCTCAATCTTCACTTGGCAGCCCCGACTTTCACATGTGATTTTGCAGATGTCGAGACGCGGTATGACCCTCATATCCGGGAACCGGCGTTTAACACGGTCGGAAATTCTCACAAGAGTCTCGTTTATCCGCTGAATACTTGTATCCCTGTCTTCAATCGGAATATAGGTTACATCTATATCAACCGAAAGGCGATACAGGTCTTTTACAAACAGATTGATAGCCGTGCCACCATGTATGGCAAAACATTCCTCGTCCGTCACAAACGGCAGGATTCTTAAAAGAAGTTCTACTTTCTGTCGATATATATTATTCATAATCAGCAAGCTCTTTGGGTATTACAATGTCGTATGTGGGATTTTTTACTCCACCTTTCATAAAACTCCGTGTACCGGAACCGAGGGATATGTGGGAATGGTCGAGTTTGGCAAACCAGCGGTGACGCGCCTTTTCCGCAATATACAGGAACATCCGCTTTACCTTCACGGAAGTGCAATCCTCCAATATCTGCTGTACAAGAGAGGCTCTAAGGGAGGTAAGCATTTCCATAAGATAATACACATCCATCAGGTCATAACGGGACGGTGAGAGCAGGATACATTCCATTATTGCCCTTTCCGGTGATGAGACCGTCAATGCCTGTCCTTGATAATCAAGTTGCTCTATTCCTGCGTTTCCCAGCACTTTGGATGACACTTCTGCAAGATTCATGTCAAGCTCTGCATCGTTTAACCATTTGGGAAGTGGAGGTCTTACAGGAGAGAAGACAACAGCTGTCGGTTTTCCCATGGCAATGTAATGAGAAAAACCTTTCAGCTCTAACGCTGAAGCGGCACCTATATGATATTTCAAATCGGCCTGTTTCTGATACGAAGCCAATATGCCGTAAAGCGACGGTTTGTCTCCGGTGAATTGATATACACCGGTGGAGATACGCTGCAGCCATCCCGATTTCATGTAATTTGAAATCTCATTTCTGCTGAAACCTGATTTTTCTAACCAAGAAGTGAGCATTATCCCGTTGGAAGGAATTTCCTGGCGCAAGTTATTTATTTTAGTTCCCATTTTGTATATATTTTGATTATAAATTCGATATTGAAATAAATCATACTGACCATTGGCTGAACATTACAACTTACTAGAATTACAGGATTGATTGTAAATAACCATAATACGTTGATGACATTATCAAGCATCTTAACATAGCAATATAGTAATGATTCAACCCATAATCATGTATTGTAATAGAGAGGTAATCTCTAAGGAATTGCAATGCATCATTTAAAGATTTACCTCGACATGCTATTCGTATTGTCAATTCTATCTCAGTATAACTTTTTACAATTTCCTCATTATATCGTTCTATCAAATGAAGTCTGTTGAAATGATTGGTTATTATTGCAGCCAATGTCGGGTCTGCGTTTTGGGGAAATGTAAGTTTGTATTTGAGAGAGGGACATCCATTTGAATCAATAATACAATCGACTTCTAAAAACTGACAATTTTCCGGATCATGATAGTAGAAGTTTATGGTAAATGGAAACCCTGCTGAATCCCTAATAGCCTCACCTTTATGTCTATTGCATTTAGAACAACATGGAATTAGATTATATAAATGAACAGCAAATTCTGGATATTTTTCTTTTGGAAGGATATGTTCTATTGTATCCGGTTCTGATAATGTACAATAGGGACATTTGTTATTATAAACCCTTCTTATACTGCTGGTGAATCTGCCATGATGCAGTCGTATTTTTTTTGCTATATCACAATCACTTTTGTACAGATTTTTTAGATTATCCTTTTCCGGAGTGACAAAACCATGAGGATTCAGATTGTGGACAGAAGCACTATTGACCGCATTTTCATAATCATTATAGCAGCTCTCCATCTGTGTTTCAATAGCATCAAGAATACCATTCCCTTGTGCCGCAGTTTTATACTCATCAAATGGTGTCTTACCATTGATGAGGGATTGATATAAAGGATACTTAATCATTGTTTCTTTTTGTTTTCAAATTCGTACCGAGCCTGCATATAGAGAGCTAAACTTGGTGGCAGATTTCGTGATGAGAGTTGTTTAAGTAATGCCTCCAAAGTGTCCGAATCATGAGCCTTTGTTCGGATAAAGATCTTGTAATGTGGAGAAATAGATGCCTCTCCAAAGATTTCATCACTTATTACTGAAAGGTTTTCGGCTAACGATTCATGATTTAGAATACGTAGTTCTGGAGTCCCATCTTGGAGTTTGTCAACAATTGTGACATTGTCAGCTAAAAGCTCTTGAACTACAATAGAAGAATGGGTCGCTAATATGCAAGCGGAATTGAACTCCTTTGTAATTTTGAAAAGAAGAGACATCATTTGACGAATTGCTTTAGGATGAAGGTGTACTTCCATTTCATCAAAAACAATAAGAGAGTTTTGTCGTATATTGGCGTACAAAGAAGCAATAAGGTTGAGAATCATCGCCTCTCCTGTGCTCATAGTTCGAGATTTCTCTAAGATTGCGCTTATGGCTAAACCGTCATCTGTCCATATGGATTCGACCCAATCCTTGGAAAAGACAATTTCAAGACCATTGCAAAATCGTTTAATTAATCGTGCATTGCCATATCCTTTTCCCTCATTACCTCCATTAATCCAAATCAATGATTCTCTCAATCGTGCTTCTCGGTCCTCTACAGACATAATCGTATTTTCTTTATCATGAAGTCCGCAGTATGTATAAGTAAGAACAGACTTACCTCTAAGGGATATAAAGGTATCAAAAAAACTGAATGATATGGCAATTACTTTTGAAAATACAGGATGTGATGGATTAAAATCACCTTCGTTGCGAATAAGACTTTTTACAAGAGCCTTTAGTATGGAAGTCTTACCGGAACCGTTGGCCCCAATCAACGCTTTTATACGATTAGGATTGTCATCATCTTCAAGATTCCCAAATTCAAAGTTTATATCAACTTGTTGTTCGGAATAAGGGACTTGGGTTTTGAATATAAAATTCCAAGAGTCATCCTCCCCTCTCTCAACTTTACGTCTGGCACCTGACAAAAGCGCATCTGTAGCTCCCTCCCTTAAAAGAGATCTTTTAAAACCTTGATGATTCTCAAAACGATACTGGATTTCAGAAAACCAAGCAGTATCTTTTAATGCATATAATACTGATTGATATTTATTAGGAAGTAGTTGTTTTAGTTTTCTGTAATAGCTTTCACTTTGGCCTAAACTACAGAAGGTTGTAGATAATGACATGAATGAATTGGGCAACACCGTACTCGTGTTTTCTTCTTCTGCGTTGAGAATCTTCAGTTTATCAATAGACTTACGTTGGGCATTTATATCCCAATAATATAATTTTGATGTCGTCTTATATCCAAAATCATCCCAATTATCAGTGATGATTTGAAAGGCTGGATATCTTGTTGGATTTATATCTGTAAAAAAAGGTATATCATTTGGATTTACCCCAATCGGATATAGTTCATCTTCGTTATTATCTTTGATTTTCCTTAAAGCGGAATGAACGATTTGTCCATTCTTGTCTGTCGTCTCAATTATCTCATATCCTTTTGGTAATAATGATTCTATAACTGAAATGTATTTTTCTATTTCATTCTCATCACTTCTTACTTCTGGGCTAATGACAACATTAAGAAATTTAAGGAACTCTTCTTCACTACAATCAAGAAGTTTGAATCTATCAAGAAACACATAATCATCATCCCAATCATCATTATCTATAAGATGTTTTTTTGCATCCTCGGCTGCTGTTTTATATCGAGGATCAGAAGATGACATTAACCGCAATTCCCAAATTTTATTCAGAAATTGCACACAATCAATCTGCCCAGATTGTCCCCAGACACTCCCTAAAGCAGTAATAGCTTTGTATATTTCTAAGCGTTGTTCACGTGTTATAGCCATAAGTCCGTAAATTAGAAATTCACATAATAATTTCACTCTTGCTGAGATCTGATTTCTCCAGACATGAAGTGAGCAATATCCCGCTGGAAGGGGTTTGCTGGCGCAAATTATTTATTTTAGTCCCCATTTGGTAATTATTTTAATTGCAAAATTAGCATTAAAATAAACTGCAACCAAATTTTTACCGAGAAAACTCATTTTGAGAAGCGAGAAATATGGATTTTTTAACAAAAGTGGATAAGCGAGGGCAATATTTCCCGACATATCTCCGGCCATTTTACTTTATGCGTATCCTATATACGCCCAGAATAAAATAAAGCGATGAGTTGCCTTTTATGAGGACAAATTTTGCTTAAATTATTGCATAATCATACTGTGTAATTTTCATACTCACTATTTGCACAAAATAGTGTTCAGAGTATGAAAGTGAGTTTGAAGTCAGCCTTTTATACTAATTGTCGTTAAGAAACGGGGATTTTTCAGAATATAATTTCACGGCTTGCAATAATCAACATTACTTTGCACGAAAAATAAAACTCAAACCCAAATTAACGCAAACGACAATGACTCCGTATGTAATATTTGTCATCGTGCTGACAGTTGCCTACATCATCTATTACGGTTACCATATCAGCAAAGACCTTTACGGCAAGAAAAACGAGAAAGACACCCCGGTCGAGGAATTTGATGTCGGCGGGATGCCGGATGAAGTTGTCGCCACCCCCGTGAGGGAAAGCGGTGACGGATTCTCCCTCGGAGAAGATACAGGCCGGGGAAGCGACAGTCCGGGGAAAGCGGAACCTGAAGGGGAAGTATCTTCAGAGAACGGCAAGGGCCGTTTCGACAACCTGACAGAAAACATGGACGAGACCGACGTGACGAGCGAAGGAGGCGTCTCGTTTGACGAACTTGAACAGATGTTGTATGACAAGAGATCAGACATTGCATTCCGCAAATCCACAGTCAGCCATACCCGTGAAACATACTGACCTTGCACGTGTGGTACTGGCGGCAGTGCTTGCCGTCTGCTGTCAATCCGTATATGCCAAATGCGGCGGAGTGGATTACAGCTGGGGCGCGGACGGACTGGCGAAAGCCCACGACTTCGTGATAACCATGCTGCTCTATGTGGTCTATGTCTGCTATGCCGTGGCAGGAATCGTGTCCGTCATCGCAAGCCTGCAGATTTACTTCAAGATAAACGCCGGAGAGGAAGGCTGGAAGAAAGAGATAATGATGGTGGTGGGAGCCATCCTGTTCATCATCGGGGCTACCGTCGTGTTCCCCGCCTTCTTCGGCTACCGAATATAGAAAGACTCAAATGCGCAAATGAGAAATAAGAGAACCGTTAAACCATTTTGAAACGAAACAGATGAACAAATTACAGAAAATCAAGAAATCCATCCGGAAACTCATCACATCCCCTCGATTCAGCTCGCTGGCATTCATGCTGCTTGTCGGCACCGTCGCCTGTCTTGCCCAGAATACCGCCGGAAACTACGAGGCGGGTACTACGGCCCTGACCACGGTCAGCGAGGAAATCGCCAAGTATGTGCCCATCGTGGTGAAGCTCTGCTACGCCATTGCCGGCGTCGTGGCCGTCGTAGGCGCGATCAGCGTCTATATCGCCATGAACAACGAAGAGCAGGATGTCAAGAAGAAGATCATGATGGTGGTGGGAGCCTGCATCTTCCTGATTGCAGCAGCCCAGGCACTGCCCCTGTTCTTCGGTATCTCCTGACCTTATGGCAGAGAACGCAGACAACGGCTATACCGCTTACCCGGTTTTCAAGGGGCTTCAGAAGCCTCTTGAATTCCTGGGTATCCAGGGCCGCTACATCTACTGGGCGGCCGGAACCGCCGGCGGTGCGATAGTCGGATTCATCATCGGCTACTGTGTGCTGGGCTTCCTCACCGGACTTGTCATACTGGTTATGGCGGTCGGCACGGGAGCCGGTTTCATCATGGTGAAACAGCGCAGGGGGCTTCACTCCAAGAAGACCGACAAAGGGATATTCGTTTACACCAGTTCAAAAAAGATTTGAAAACATGAGAAATTTCGGATTGATAATGTTGCTTGCCCTGCTGCTTGCCGGCTGTTCGGGGAACACCAGCAACGGAGATGCCTTGTCAGCGCACCATACGGCTGAAAAGGTGAAGGACGGCTGGTCGAAGATGTCCAAGCCCCTTGAGATAGAGGTTGCGGGACGAACCAAGGCCGAGCTGGAAGCGATAGGTTCGCTGGCCGTATGGCTTGACGGCATGGAGGGCGGCAAGGCCGTGGAATTCCGTTTCGACGGCAAGGTGTTCAAGCCCTCAGTCCCCATCATGGCGGACAGCACGGCTTCGCCCCTTGTCTGCTATCCGTTCCTACCGTCACTGCATCCGGCCGACACCGTTGCGGTCAGCCATCCGTTCGGCGAAAGACTTGCCGGGCAGAGACAATCCGTGACACAGACAAACGACAAAACAAAGATTACAATGAAATTAGAAGAACTTACCGCCCTGCTGCGCCTGATACTGAAAAGCGACAATATCAGCGACGTGATGCAGTTTCTGGAGATACAGGGAGACTGCGTTTCGACAGCGGGCTTCCTGATTCCGCTTAAGGGAAGGCTGGACAGTAGGCAATCCGATACCGACCGTGTGTGCTCGGTGCTTTCGGACTGTCTGCTGAACAACGGCATCCCGCACGATTTCAACCTTATTCCTACGGAGGATTCCGGAGAGATACACATATCCCTCAAGGTCAACGGAAAGAAACTGACCATATCCACCACGCTCCCACCGTTGCGGAGAGGAAGCATCACCGAGTTGCGCCTCCATGTCAGCGGCGGCAGGCTGTCGTTAGGCAGCAGCTGGGTCGATACCCGGCATCCTTTCGAGAGACCGGCTGTCGCCCGCACCGATTCGGTCAAGACAGGATATTTCCTGCAAAAGGACGGCACCATCTCGCCCAAGCTCGACGGGAACAGCCTTGCCTGGGTCATAAAGACGGACGGACGTCACGGAAAGGCCGTCGCTTTGGACGACAACAGTACGAGCAACCGGTTCGGGAAGAAATCTTTCCGTACCGGACACGTGTTCGAGACGGCGGACGGCAGGCTGCGTGAGGGATATTTCGGTCAGCCGCAGGAGGAAGAAGACCATATCGTGTTCAGTCCCCGCATCAAATATCCCGGCAACTGCGCATTGGGATTCGATGACGGGGCGGCACTCACGCAGTCCATACTCCGCAACGCGATCGGACACGATCTGAAGAACTTTCAGGACAAACGGGTGCTTCCGTCCGCCTACATCCCGTCATTGGCGGAAATGGCCCGGCTTGCCTACCATCTTGAAAAGCACAAGAACAGCCTGCCTGCCTTTTTCAAGATACCGGAAGGCACCTATGCCACCTCCAGTGAATCGGGCGAGGACACCTTTTATTCGATTGACATGAGCGGATGGTTCATTACCGCCTACAATTCCAAAGAGCACAGCGACATGAAAACAAGACTCTTTTATTTATTCTGACCGTCATGACCTGGTATGTGATACTGTTTTTCGCGGCTACCCTGACAGGGATGGCAATCTCGGTGGCTGTATTCGGCACGGGAGGCAAACGCAAGCGCGTCTTCCGTGATATCTATTTCTCCGTGGAGGATAACGACGGCATCGGTGTGATATACACCAAGACCGGCGAGTATTCCGCCGTGCTTGAGATGAAGAACCCCGTGCAGAAATATTCCGCCGACGCCGACCGCTACTACGATTTTTGCTATCTGTTCGCGGCTGTGGCGCAGACCCTCGGTGAAGGATATGCCATACACAAGCAGGATGTGTTTTCCCGCAGGCGTTTCTCGCAGGCGGACGCGAAGGATAAGGAGTTCCTGTCACGTTCCTATTTCTCCTACTTTGAAGGCCGTCCCTATACCGACACGCGCACTTATCTTGTCATCACGCAGGAGTCGAAGAAAGGGAAGTTGTATTCCTTCGACATGAAGAAATGGAAGGACTTCCTTGTGAAGATCCGCAAGGTGAAGGACCAGTTGCGTGACGGCGGCCTGAAGGTGCGGTTCCTGACGGCCGGGGAATGCGACAGCTATGTTGACCGCTATTTTGCGATGGACTTCGACAGCCCGGTCGTCACCATGAACAACTTTAAGGTGGATGACGAGAACATCGGTATGGGCGACCGCAAATGCCGCGTGTTATCGCTTGTCGATGTGGACTGTGCAGGGCTTCCGTCCCTTGTCCGTCCTTTCACCAACGTGGAGGTCAACAACACGGGGATACCCCTTGACCTCATGTCCGCCATCGACAGCATCCCGGAGGCGGAGACCGTCATCTACAACCAGATGATTTTCATCCCCAACCAGAAGCGGGAACTTTCGTCTCTTGAGAAAAAGAAGAACCGTCACGCCTCCATCCCCAACCCGAGCAACCAGATTGCCGTGGAGGACATCAGGCAGGTGCAGGAAGTGGTGGCACGCGAGGGCAAGCAGCTTGTCTATACGCACTTCAATCTCATCGTGTGCTGCCCCCGCAACGTGGATATGCAGAAGCCTGTGAACCATCTTGAAAACATGTTCGGACGCATGGGCATCCATATCTCCAAGCGTGCCTACAACCAGCTTGAATTGTTCGTGAACTCGTTTCCGGGAAACTGCTACGGCATGAGTCCCGAATACGACCGTTTCCTCACCCTTTCGGATGCCGCCGCCTGCCTGATGTACAAGGAGCACGTGCAACACAGCGAGGACACCCCTCTGAAGATATACTACACCGATCGGAAAGGGATGCCCGTAGCCATCGACATCACCGGCAAGGAGGGAAAGGTCAAGATGACCGACAACTCCAATTTCTTCTGCTTAGGGCCTTCGGGCAGTGGCAAGAGCTTCCACATGAACAGCGTGGTGCGTCAGTTGCACGAGCAAGGAACAGACGTGGTAATGGTCGATACCGGTAACTCCTATGAGGGTCTTTGTGAGTATCTCGGTGGCAAATATATCTCCTATACCGAAGAGAAGCCTATCACCATGAATCCGTTTAAGATTACCAAGGAAGAGATAAATATCGAGAAAATCAACTTCCTCAAGAATCTTATCCTGCAGATTTGGAAAGGCTCGGAAGGGATTGTAACAAAGACGGAGGACAGGCTTATCGGACAGGCCATCGAGGAATACTACCGCAGTTATTTCACGGGCAGGATTGACGCCCCGCTGTCATTCAACTCTTTCTTTGACTTCGCCGTGGCCCGCATTCCGGAGATTATCAGTGAGAACGAGCTGAAAGGCATCGACACGGCAGACCTTAACTACCAGTTGCGTGACTTTTACAGGGGAGGCAGCCACGAGACCACGCTCAACGAGAACATGGACAGCACACTTTTTGACGAAACCTTTATCGTGTTCGAGATCGACGCAATCAAGGATGACGCTACGCTGTTCCCGATAGTCACACTGATTATCATGGATGTATTCCTACAGAAGATGCGCCTGAAGAAGAACCGTAAAGTCCTTGTGATTGAGGAAGCCTGGAAAGCCATCGCCACGCCGCTCATGGCCGAGTACATTAAATTTCTCTACAAGACGGCCCGTAAGTTCTGGGCGTCGGTCGGTGTCGTGACGCAGGAGATACAGGACATCATCGGCAGCGAGATAGTGAAGGAGGCCATCATCAACAATTCCGACGTGGTGATGCTTCTCGACCAGAGCAAGTTCCGTGAACGCTTCGACAACATCAAGGCCATCCTCGGACTTACCGATGTGGACTGCAAGAAGATTTTCACCATCAACCGGCTCGACAACAAGGACGGCCGCTCCTTCTTCCGCGAGGTGTTCATCCGCAGGGGATCGACGAGCAGCGTGTACGGCGTGGAGGAATCGCACGAATGCTACATGACCTATACCACGGAGCGTGCGGAGAAAGATGCCCTCAAGCTATACAAGGCGGAATTGGGATGCAGCCATCAGGAGGCCATCGAGAGGTATTGCAGGGACTGGGACAACTCCGGCATCAGCGCCCCTCTGGAATTTGCCAGGCGGGTGCAGAAAGCCGGCCATGTGCTGAACCTGCCCGCAAGGAACGATAAAAATAAACCATAAACAACATCCATTATGAACGAGAACAAACTGATAGAGGAATTTTGGCGCGATTGCGACAACAACAATTTCAGCAAGGAAGCCACCGTGCTGTTCTATTACCTGCTCTACCGCTACAGGCGTGACCGACAGGAGACCATCAGCATCAACCCGGCCGCATTGCTCAGTCTTGTCAGCGGTTACAGCGTCACGGCGATGAAATCCGCCAGTGAGGAACTGCAGTCACGCGGGTATGTCGAGTACACACCCGCCAACGAGAGCTGCACCTCCGGCAAATACCGTTTCCTCAAGACAGGGACGGTGAAGAAAGGGAAATAAGAAACTACCGGACTACAAGTATGCACCGCCTCCTGCTCATATTATCCATCCTGCTGGCTGCAGCCTCCCAAGCTGCGGCCTCGGTGTGGTATTCCGTCAATTACGACAAGAAAACGGTGGCCGCCATGACCGCCGCCTTCGGAACAGAGACCGCTATGGAAATGTATTACAGCGAACAGGTACGGAAGATAGTTGACCGCTACAGCGCGGCGGAAGTCGCCACGGCCGGCATCTTCATGTCCAAGTATCTTGACCGCAAGGCGTTGACCGACCTCGGCATCTGGAGCAGTGCCACGGAAAATTATTATTACCGGCGCATCTACTCACTGGTGAGCGCGAAGATCATGCCGAAGATATGGACTGTGGCGGGCATGATGCTCCGTTCGCCCCAGACCGCGCTCTACTGGGGCAGTTACCTGTTCAAGGTCTGCCACGAGGTGGAGACACTTTGCATGCAGTTCGAGTCCATCGTCACCAACAGCTCGCTGTCGTTCCGTGACGTGGTGTTCCTGCAGATCGCCCCGCAGTTCCAGCCCCTGTTCAACCTTGCCGGCGGCGGCAATGTGGACTGGCGCAGGTTCTTCGACGACCTCGGCAGCATTCCCAACCATTTCAACAAGGAAAATCTTAAATCCGATGTAAATACCCTGTACGACATGGGAGTCAGCATAGCCGGTGCGGGAGCCGAGAACATGATGGAGACTCTGCTCGGCGGCAGCTCGTTCAACGACATCGCCAAGGGGAATGTCGCCGCCATCGTGAACGCGGCAGAGAGCAGCTACGGCTTCTACAAGGGGCTTGAGCATGACCTCGGCGGCACCCTGCTCTCGATGGTCGGCGGCCCGGAAAACGTGGCCCGGCTGTTCAGCATAGACAGCTACGACATGACCTCGTGGATGACCGACTACCTTCGTGAGACGATGGGACAGTATTACACCCGGCGGTGGTACATCTACCGCCGTGACAGCGGCAGCGAGACACTTTGCGACTATATGCCTCCCGCGGATGACAACAGCATCCTTTACGGCGGCGCGTGGACACGCTTCAACACCACCGACGCGGACTTCTACCCCTCGTCGGCACAGACGGAGCAGATACTCTCCAACTCGGAGAGCTATGCAGGATGGTCGAGGAACAAAGTCAAGCAGATGAACGCATCGGGCGACGGCTTCCATTATTCCATCTCCTATTCCCGCTACGCATACATCCTGTCAAAGAAGAAAAGGCAGTACGCCAAGTCCTACGCCTATTCCATCCGTGTCACCAGGAGCTGGAACCGGACGGAAGAGATATATGAGGATGTGTTCGATTCCTATTCGATGGATCTCGGCACTTTCCAGCGGCAGATGCAGGCCCGGCTGTCGGAGTTCAACGACAACGAGGAAGGATATGTCTATTACATCGGTTCGGATGCCAAGAACTATTACCAGGTTACCGACGAAGCCAAGATGAAAGGCACGGAGAGCGTGATCATCTCCGTGACCTGCCATGACGGGTTCACCATATCGCAGGGAAACACGCAGTACAAATGCCGCAGCTGCGGCGGTTCGCTCAACGGCCATTCCAAGGAGTGCGCCATGCAGACCACGCTGACAGACAACAGCCTTGACCTGTCGGAGTTTGGCCGTCTGGAAACGGAGTACAACAACCGTATAGCGGAGCTTCAGGCGCAGATTGACATCCTGAATGCCGAGAACCGGTCGCTGATAAGCCGGATAGCCAATGCCACCGTGGAGGAAGCGGCGGCACTGCGCCGGCAGTACAACGCCAATAAAAGCCGGATAGAGGAACTGACACTCCGGCAGGAGGAAGTAAGGAGAAAGCTGTCCGACCTTCGGGCTGCGCGTGAGAAAGCCGCCGGTGGCGAGGAGGTGCCCACCGATGACTACTACCGCATCCCCGCCATCATGAACGACTGTAAGACCGCTTTCGACCTCACCTGGCAGGGAGAGGGACATTGGGAAGGCTACACCTATGTGCGCACCGCCACCTCCGGGAACATGGACGCCGTGGTCACGTTCAAGGCCACGCTGAGCATCGCCCGCAAGCCGAAGTATTTCCTCGGCATCAAGATACACAGGGCCATCATGCAGATAGAATGGACGCTGACGGCGGATTACAGCGACACGCAGGTCGTGGACGTGCTGCAGCTCGACCCGGACAAGAGCGACAGGGAGAACGCCGCCACGGTGAATGCCCGCATCTCGGAGATAGCGAGGGACTATCCCTCCTGCACCGTCAGCACCGAATATATCAGGAACGAGCCGTTGGAACAGGATAACAGTACAGACACCTACCATCTGCTGTGGTCGTCGGACCGGCTGGAGATAGCCCGTGAGGTGGACAGCCGCCTGACACGCATCTATGCCGACCTTGTGTGCCTTGAGAAGATGATGCACTACAAACTGTCCATCATCGACGTACTGAAAAACGCCGCTCCTTATATCAATGACGAGCAGGGACGCAGGCGAACGATTCTTGACGAGAGCTTCGCCCGTTGGATGAACGGGGCCGGAAGCCGCCATTACGGATATATGGAGGAACCGACCGAATGAAAGTACATATCCACATACTGTTTACACTGATGATGCTGGCGATGCCGGCCGTCGTCAGGGCGCAATGGGGCTTCGACGTGGCCTCCGTGGAAGCGTATATCGCCGACCACAAGAACCAGCGCAGCCTGCTTCTTGCCCGCGCCACGCTGGAACAGAGCAACAACCTGCTGCACGAGTACAGCGCGAAGGCGGCGGAAGACTACAAGGTTCTGAACTTCGACCTTGACAAATACACAAGGGCTTTCGATGTGATAGATGTGCTGTACCAGTCACTCCGCACCTCCATGAATGTGTATTCCACCTATCAGACGGTGAACGACCGTATCGGCGACTACAAGAAGCTGCTCGAAGACTACAACTCCAAAGTGCTAAAACGCAACAGGCTCGCCCTGCAGGACACCGTCATCATACGGATAAGCCTGAGGTGCATCGACCGCATATCGGCCGAGGCCAAGGGGCTGTACCGCTCGGTCAGCGACCTTGTGTTGTACGCCACGGGAGCCGCCGCCTGCTCGACATCCGACCTCATGCTTGTGCTGGAGAGCATCAACACGAGCCTTGACAACATCAAGAAACTGCTCAATGCCGCCTATTTCGACACATGGAGGTATATTCAAGTGCGGATAGGCTATTGGAAAGAAAGTATCTACACACCCCGTTCACGGTCGCTCATCATAGAGGATGCCTTCGGAAGATGGCGGCAGAGCGGGCTTAACCCATACAGAAACAGGAAATGAGACGACTGATGCTATATCTGATGACAGGCCTATGTGTGGCTTCGGCCACGGCACAGAACGTGACCTATAACCATGATTCCGCCAAGCAGAACCAGTTTACCGTAGCGGAGATAGGCTCCGGCTCCCTTACGCCGGACCTCTACTACACCCTCCTGCACAACAGCTACCGGAAGACCGCCTCGGCGAAGAACAAGTTGTTGTTCCGCACCACGGCGGGAATCGCCGGATACCGGCAGGTGGACGATGCGGAGAAACTGGACTCCGCCATGACCAAACGCGCCGAGATAGAGGCGTTGAACATGGCCGACCGCACAGGCGGCGCACTGGATGTGGCATGGCTGGCGGAGGGAGGCAAGCTCAACTCCAAGATGGCGGACTTCAAGAAGAACATCGACCGCATCCTGCAGCTCGGCGGCACTCCCGATCAGCAGGCGGTATGGAAAGAATACTACAATGTGTTCAAATCAGCTATCAAGGCGACACAGGAGGCGTATATGCCCAATTCGCAGCGCAAGAAGCAGTATCTGCGGATTTATGCTGACGTGGCACGCAAGAACGAGGAACTGGTGCGCTACCTCGTCTATCTGGCCAACAGCAAGACGACCGCTTCGCTGCTGGCATCAAGCCATGAAAGGGAAAACAGGAACGCCGTGTATGCGGCGGAGGCACTGGCCAGGTGGCGCGATGCGTGCTGGAGCGCAACAGGAAACAGTGTCAACCAGCCATAAGGGCGACAGACAGATTCAGAAATAAATAACCAATAAACAAAATTCAATGGCAGACAATATTCTTAGCGATTTTGGTATCAACCTGCTTGAAGAAGAGGTGGATGACGTGATTTTTCAGACCAACGAGTTCCTGTGCGACGCGACATTCACCGGGTCGCAAGGCCCGTTCTGGTGGATATTGCAGATGTGCATGGCACTGGCGGCACTCTTCGCAATCATCATGGCGGCAGGCATGGCGTACAAGATGATGGTGAAGAACGAGCCTCTCGATGTGATGAAGCTGTTCCGTCCTTTGGCGGTGGCCATCGTGATGACATGGTGGTATCCCCCTGCGGACACGGGGATGCACAACAGCGGCAGCAGCTGGTGCGTGCTCGATTTCCTTTCGTACATCCCCAATGCCGTCGGCTCATACACCCATGACCTGTACCAGGCGGAAGCCGCCCAAATCGGGGACAAGTTCGAGGAAGTGCAGCAGCTCATCTTCGTCCGTGACACGCTCTATACCAGCTTGCAGGCACAGGCGGACGTAGCCCGTGCCGGTACGATGGATCCCGCCCTGATAGAATCTACGATGGAGCAGACCGGAGTCGATGAAGTCACCAATATGGAGAAGGATGCCAGCAAGCTGTGGTTTACCAGTCTTGTCTCCGGCGCGACCGTCTGTATAGACAAAATTGTGATGGTTATTGCGCTGATTGTCTTTAGAATAGGCTGGTGGGCAACGATCTATTGCCAGCAAATCCTGCTCGGCATGCTGACGATATTCGGACCTATACAGTGGGCTTTCAGCCTCCTGCCCAAATGGGAAGGTGCTTGGGCGAAATGGATGATACGTTATCTGACGGTGCATTTCTACGGAGCCATGTTGTACTTCGTGGGCTTTTATGTGCTGTTGCTGTTCGACATCGTACTTTGCATACAGGTCGAAAACCTGACAGCCATTACCCAGAACGAGGCGACAATGGCTGCTTATCTGCAAAACTCGTTCTTCTCGGCGGGCTATCTGATGGCAGCAAGTATCGTGGCATTGAAATGTCTGAACCTTGTGCCCGACCTTGCCGCATGGATGATACCCGAAGGCGATACGGCTTTCAGTACGAGAAACTTCGGCGAGGGTGTGGCACAGCAGGCCAAGATGTCAACGACCGGCGCGATTTCATCCATGATGCGATAATGTATAATAAGGTATAGAAACTCATCAAAATAAGTAAACAATGGTCATAAAAAACTTAGAAAACAAAATCAAGCTCGTGATGATAATCTGCGCCCTGTTCCTTGCCGGGTGTATCGTAATCAGCCTGTCGAGCATCTGGACGGCCCGCTCGATGGTGGTGGACGCCCAGCAGAAAATCTATGTACTGGACGGCAATGTGCCCATCCTTGTGCAACGCACCACCATGGAGGAGACCCTCGATGTGGAAGCCAAGAGCCATGTGGAAATGTTCCACCACTACTTCTTCACGCTCGCTCCCGATGACAAATACATCAAGTACACACTTGACAAAGCCATGTATCTGGTGGACGAGACCGGTCTGGCGCAGTACAACACCCTGAAGGAAAAAGGATTCTACAACAATATCATGGGCACCTCGGCGGTGTTCTCGATATTCTGCGACAGCATCAGCTTCAACAAGAAGAAAATGGAGTTCACCTATTACGGCAGGCAGCGCATCGAACGCCGCACCTCCATCCTTACCAGAGAACTGGTGACGGCAGGACAGTTGAAGCGCGTGCCCCGCACCGACAACAACCCTCACGGGCTGCTTATCGTGAACTGGCGCACTCTGCTTAACAAGGACATCGAACAGAGAACCAAAAACAGCTACTGATCATGGGATGGAAGAAACTTATACTCGGAGAGAAGATGCCGGACAAAAACGACCCCGGATATGCCGAAAGGTACGAGAAGGAGGTCAGTGCCGGACGCAAGTGGGCCAGATTGCTGAAAATCGACAAGGCCGCCGGATATGCGCAGTGTTTCGCCTGCCGGCATCCCAAGGTGTTTCTCACGCTGGTGTTCGGCATCGTCATCGGTTGCCTGACGTTGAATATCTGCCGCATGGTACAGATATACAACCGCCCGCAGACCGGGCAGACGGTCACGGCCACGCAGCACCAGGAAGAGCTGCTGAGACAGAAACGTAATAAACAAATCATAAAAACAGAGAGCAATGACCCTGAAAGAACTTACAAGCAGGATTGACTGGCGTGCGCCGAAATACATGCTCCCGGCCATCCTTTACCCCCTGTTGCTGGGAGCCGGCTACTTCATCTTCGATGTCTTCGACGTGAAGCTGGCGGAGAAGCCATCCGGCATGCAGACCACGGAGTACCTGAATCCGGAACTGCCGCAGGCGCAGCTCCGCACCGACGAGATAGGCGGAAAGTATGAGAACATGGCCAAGTCCTACGGCAAGATACAGGACTACTCGGCCGTGGAGAACATTGACAGGAAGCAGGAAGCCGGAACGGAGGCATACGACTCCAAATATACGGAACAGGATCTTGCTCTGCTCGACGAAGAGGCGGAACGCCGCCTGCAGGAGATGCAGTCCCGTCTCGATATGAGCCGGGAGCGCAGCATGACGATGGCAAACGACTCCGTTACGGAACCTATGAGCGAGGATGAACGCCTCCGACGCGGCGCACAACGCCGGCAGGAAGCCCTCGACGAGCTGAACAAGGCACTGGCTGAAGCACGCTTGAACGGACAGAAAGGCATGGAGGGTACTCCTGCACCGCTACCGCCCACAGAAGACACGCCCAAGACGGCAGGCACGGTCACGGAGAACGTTGATGCCGTCACACAGCCTCCCGAAGATGCCGCCACGCAGACCGTGGTAAAGGCCAGGAAGCCCAATTCGGCCTATTTCAACACCCTTGCCGAGAACGAGCCTGAGCCGAACCTCATCAAGGCTATTATTGATGAGGATGTGAAAGTCGTTGACGGCTCGCGTGTAAGGTTGCGCCTGCTCGATGAAGTCGAGATAAACGGGGTGGTCCTCGCAAAAGGCTCGTACATGTACGCCACCATGAGCGGATTCGGGCAGCAGCGTGTGAAGGGCACTGTCAAAAGCCTGATGGTGGATGACGAACTCCTGAAAGTGAGCCTGACACTCTACGACACCGACGGCATGGAGGGGCTTTATGTACCCAATTCCTCTTTCCGTGAGACCGCCAAGGACATCGCGTCCGGGGCTATGGGCAGGAACATGAGCATCAACAACGGCAGTTACGGCAACAACTTCACGCAGTGGGGTATGCAGGCCATACAGAACGCCTACCAGCAGACGACCGGTGCCATATCGAAATCCATACGCAAGAACAAGGTGAAGCTCAAGTACGGCACCTTCGTCTATCTGGTGAACAGCAGGGAAAACAGCAAAAACAGGTAGGACGATGATACGCATTGACGAAATATACAATGAGGACTGTCTGGAAGGGATGAAACGGATTGCCGACAGGAGCATCGATGCCATCGTATGCGACCTGCCATACGGCATGCTGAACCGCAGGAACCGATATGCCGCCTGGGACAGGCCGATAGCGCTGGAACCCCTATGGGAACAATACCGGCGCATCATCAAGCCGGACAGTCCCGTCATCCTTTTCGCGCAGGGTATGTTCACGGCCAGGTTGCTCATGTCACAGCCACGGCTGTGGCGGTATAATCTTGTCTGGTACAAGGACAGAGCCAGCGGACATCTGAACGCCAACCGTATGCCGCTGCGAAAGCATGAGGACATCCTGGTGTTTTACGAGCACCTGCCCGTGTACCATCCGCAGATGATTCCTTGTGATAAGTCGCAGCGCAACCACGGCCGGCGTACCCGACAGACTTTCACCAACCGCTGCTACGGCGACATGAGGATGACCGAAGTCCGCATCGCCGATGACAAATACCCGACTTCTGTCATACAGATAGCGAAGGAACACAAGAACGGAGCATTCTACCACCCGACGCAGAAGCCCGTCGCCCTTGTGGAATACCTGATAAGGACATACACCGACAAGGGGGATGTGGTGCTTGACAACTGCATGGGGTCAGGAACCACCGCCATAGCCGCCATCCGAAGCGGACGGCACTATATCGGCTTCGAGACCGATGCCGGTTACTGCCGGATAGCCGGGGAACGGATAAAGGCAGAGAAACTCACAGAAACAGAAAACGAAAACAATCCTATCAACAATGAGAACAACGCTTAAAAAGATTCTTGCGGCTGTCATGCTCACCGCCGCATTCCACTCCGTCCATGCGCAGACCACCTGTCTGGAAATGGAGCAGCTCACCGTCAACGAGCAGGTGACGACCGTCATCACCGCCTCCGAGCCGATACGCTTTGTAGATATATCCACAGACCTGGTTGCCGGCGACCAGCCCATCAACAACACCGTTCGCCTGAAGCCCAAGGAAGCCGGGCATGAGGACGGTGAGGTGCTTGCCATCGTCACCATCGTCACGGAACGCTACCGCACCCAGTACGCCCTGCTGTACACGACACGGCTGACGGAGGCCGTCACCAGCAAGGAGGTGGAACTGTCGGAGCGCACCGCCTACCACAATCCCGCCGTGTCAATGTCAACGGAGGATATGTACCGCTATGCACGTCAGATATGGACGTCACCCGCGAGGTTCCGCAACGTGAGCAATAAGAAGCACCGCATGGCCATGCGGCTGAACAACATCTATTCGGCGGGCGATTATTTCTTCCTTGATTTCTCGGTGGAGAACCGTACCAACATTCGTTTCGACATCGATGAAGTGAGGCTCAAGCTCTCCGACAAGAAGGTGTCGAAAGCTACGAACTCGCAGGTCGTGGAGCTGAAGCCGGAGCTGGTGCTGGAGCAGTCCCGGTCGTTCCTTCACGGCTACCGCAACGTGATAGTGGTGAAGAAGCTGACATTCCCCAACGACAAGGTGCTGACGGTGGAGCTGACCGAGAAGCAGATTTCCGGGCGCACCATATCCGTGAATATAGATTACGAGGACGTGCTGTCGGCCGACGGCTTCAGCAGCGCATTACTGACGGAGGAATAAGCCATGAGGAAGATACTGATGATTCTTGTCGCTGTGCTGGCGGTGTCAGCCACAGCGTTTGCCGGAGACCGTGACGGGCGGGTGTCCTTCGGCGTTGGACTCCTGTATGAGAACGGGCTGGACGCCACACTCAGCTATGAGCGTGAGAACGCCTACCACAACGCCTGGGAGTTTTTCGCCAACGGGTATCTCAAGTGGGACAAATGCGCATCGTGCGGCCATGTCTGCCCGGATTCGTTCTGGAAGAACTACCGTTCGTGGAGCATAGGTGCCGCCTATAAGCCGTGCGTAGTCAGAGGGCGCAACCATTACGGTAGCTTCCGTTTCGGCGGTTCGCTCGGCTCGGACACCCACAAGGTGCTGGGAGGCGTACATGCCGGCTACGAGCACAACTACCGTCTGCGTGGCGGCTGGCAGGTGTACTGGCAGGTGAAGTCAGACCTGATGATAAAAGGCAAAGACCTGTTCCGAACAGGCATCGTGTTAGGCGTGAAACTACCTGTAATATAAGAAGTCATGAAAACCAATTATGTGAAAATACTGAACCGTATGAACAAGATTATCAACCGCGCCAATGCCCGCAGGCAGACGGACAGCCGTTCCAAAAGCAAAGGGTTGAAGGTGAAATGGCACAGAACGTGGAAAATGCTGAAGTGCAACTACTTCGGTCTGTTCGCCCTTGCGCTGACCGTGGCTCTCACGTCATGCGACGGGCATCACGAGTTTCCCGACACCTCGATGAAAGTCGGGCATGTACTCTGCACCGACGGCCGTGTCATGGCCTTGGAGGACTGTGACCGTCAGGGCAAGGAACCTATAGCCGTGGTGTTCCATCTCCACAATAATGAAAAGATGGAAGGGAACGGATATGCCGTGTACCTCCGTGACCTGCCCGATGAAGCCTTCGCCGACAGCGTGGGTGTGGCACAGGGGACATCCGCCGACTTGTACGCGCATGACGGCAACGCCAACACCTATGAGATGTATGCCAACAGCGGCTGCGGTTCGCCGGCGGCCAATGCCGTGTTCTCCATGTGGCGTTACGGGCAGAGTGCCTATATCCCCTCGGTGGCCCAGATGCGACTGCTGTATGTGGCCAAGCCGTACATTAACCATATAATTGAAAGATGCGGCGGAGAACCGTTACCCGACGATGCGGACGAGGTATGGTACTGGACATCCACGGAGGTAGCCGGTCAGGAGACCTCGAAAGCGTGGCTGTACTCGCTCGGCAGCGGTGCCGTGCAGGAGACGCCCAAGCTCCAGTCACACAAAGTGAGACCCATTGTAACATTGAACGATTGAAATGAAGAACGACATGAACATTATACATATCCTTTTCGGCATCGTGCTGATATTGCTGGTGCTGATACAGACCTACAACTCCGTGAAGGTGGAATCTCGCTGCCGGGAACTACAGCAGCTCGGCGACTTCCTGCAATCGCGGAAAGACACCGTGGATACCCTGATTAACCGCTTTGACGACATCCTTAGCGATATGGCATCCGACAATGAGAGAAACGCTGTCCTTAAGAACCATGCAAGGGAACTGGAAAGCCTTGTATGGCAACTTGAATACAAACGAAACGGATTGGAATCCGCAAATAAATCACTGGAGAATACACAGAACCGGCTATATAGAAGCAGAGAACAACTTTTTGCCGAAGTAAACAAATTAAGGGAAGAAATACGGCAGGGGAAAGATACGCTATGGAATCTTGAAAATCGTACTGATTCGTTGAATGGAATCAGAACAGGCCTTGAGATTGCCATCAACAACATGCCTGCGGAAGAGATACACTATCTCTCAAATCCATTGTTCAGTATAGGCTTAACGCCCTCTGTCAGAAGGCGTATTGAGGCCGAGGGCATAAACTTCATCGGCGACCTGATTAGTGTCAACGAGAATTACCTTACTGACATCTGGGGACTTGGACCGGTTAATCTTGAACGGATAAAGAAGAAACTGCGCGAGAACGGTGTATGGTTCGGCATGGATGCGGTCAGGGTCAACGACCATTGGTTCCGGGTAAAACGGGAACAAATAACAGAACAGATATCGGAATCTCAGGAGCAGACCACGGAACAGATGCAGGAAACAAAGGAACAGATAACAGAGTGACCTATGGAAGAAACAAAAGAGATACAGGGACTTTACAAGATATTCCGTGCGGCAGTCTATGTGTCGCTGCTGCTTGAATTTTTCGAGTATGCCGTCGATCCTGAGACGCTCGACCACTGGAACGGTGTGCTTGTGGACATCCATGACCGCATCAAGACCTGGTTTATCTACCATGACGGCAATCTGATATATGCCAAGGTGACGACCTTCCTGCTTATCTGCATCACCTGTGTGGGGACACGCAACAAGAAACATCTTGAGATGGACGCACAGAGACAGGTGATCTATCCGTTGCTCGGCGGCATCGGGCTGGTCATCGTGTCCGTGTGGCTTTTCGGCTTCTCCATCATGCCGCGTATCTACACGCTGAAGGTCAACATCTGGCTCTACATGATACTGTCCGTTATCGGAGCGGTGCTTATCCATGTAGCCCTCGACAATATATCGAAGTTCCTGAAGGACGGGCTGCTTAAAGACCGCTTCAATTTTGAGAACGAGAGTTTCGAGCAGGCCACCGAAGCGGTGGAGAACAAGTATTCGGTGAATATCCCCATGCGCTTTTATTACAAAGGGAAATTTCGCCGGGGATGCGTGTCGGTCTCCAATCCTTTTAGGGGGACCTGGGTCGTGGGCACTCCCGGTTCGGGTAAGACTTTCAGTATCATCGAACCGTTCATCCGCCAGCACTCAGCCAAAGGCTTCGCTATGGTTGTATATGATTATAAGTTCCCTACCTTAGCCACCAAACTATATTACAATTATTTGAAAAACAGGCGTTTAGGTAAGACACCACCGAATTGTCAGTTTAACATCATAAACTTCGTCGATGTGGAATACAGCCGACGTGTGAACCCGATACAGGCGAAATACATCCCGAACCTTGCCGCCGCCAGCGAGACCGCAGAGACCCTGCTGGAGTCCTTGCAGAAAGGCAAGAAAGAAGGAGGTGGCGGTTCCGACCAGTTCTTCCAGACATCGGCCGTGAACTTCCTCGCCGCCTGTATCTATTTCTTCGTGAACTATGAGAAAGAGCCGTATGATGCTTCCGGCAGACAGCTCTATGCCGACAAGGTGCAAGACCCGGTGACGAGGATATGGAAGCCGACCGGCATCGTGCGTGAGTACAAGGATGGTCCGGTAACGGAACCGGCCTACTGGCTCGGCAAGTACAGCGACATGCCGCATATCCTCTCGTTCCTGAACCAGAGCTATCAGACCATCTTCGACGTGCTGCAGACCGACAACGAGGTCGCGCCGTTGCTCGGCCCGTTCCAAACCGCCTTGCAGAACAAGGCGATGGAGCAATTGGAGGGCATGATAGGCACACTCCGTGTCTATACCTCACGCCTTGCCACCAAGGAATCATACTGGATATTCCATCGTGACGGCGATGACTTCGACCTGAAGGTCAGTGACCCGAAGAACCCGTCGTATCTGCTTATCGCCAACGACCCCGAAATGGAAAGCATCATCGGCGCGTTGAACGCCCTTATCCTGAACCGCCTTGTCACGCGCGTGAACACCGGGCAGGGAAAGAATATACCTGTGTCAATCATCGTCGATGAGCTGCCGACATTGTATTTCCATAAGATAGACCGACTGATAGGTACAGCCCGAAGTAACAAAGTAAGCGTGACGCTCGGTTTTCAGGAACTGCCGCAGCTGGAGGCCGACTACGGGAAGGTGGGCATGCAGAAAATCATCACGACCGTGGGCAATGTGGTGAGCGGTTCGGCAAGAAGCAAGGAGACCTTGGAATGGCTCTCCAACGACATCTTCGGCAAGGTGGTACAGCTCAAGAAAGGTGTCACTATCGACAGAGACAAGACGAGCATCAACCTGAACGAGAACATGGACAGCCTCGTGCCGGCAAGCAAAATATCCGATATGCCTACAGGCTGGATATGCGGACAGACGGCGCGTGATTTCGTCAAGACCAAGACCGGGCGCGGCGACAGCATGAACATACAGGAATCGGAAGAGTTCCAGACCACCAAGTTCTTCTGCAAGACGGATTTCGACATGGCGGAGATAGCCAGGGAGGAGGCCGGATATGTGGAACTGCCCAAGTTATATACCTTCCCGTCTAAGGAGGAACGAGAGCGTGTGCTGTACAAGAACTTTCTGCGTGTGGGAATCGAGGTAAAGACGATGATAGCGGAAATACAGCGGAAAGCCCATGCGAAATAAGCTCAGAACACTTTTCACCGTCCTGTTAGCCTGTTTCTGCATAAGTACTGATGCCGCCTCGCCAATGGTGCGGCGGCTTAAGAAACTGCCCCCGTTTGAGCGTGCCGTATTGATAATAAAGCATTACGAGACACTTCATCGCCCGAAGCACTGGCCGACCATCGGCTACGGTCATGTGGTGCAGCCGGGCGAGCCGTACCGTAAAGGCGTGCAGCTGACGGAAAGTCAGGCTGACGCCCTGCTCAGAAAGGACTTGCGGAAATTCTGCGCCCTGTTCAGCCGGTACGGAGCCGACAGCCTTTTGCTTGCCTGTGTGAGCTATAATTGCGGGCCGTACCGTATTCTCGGCAATGGCAGGGACATCCCCAAAAGCCGGTTGCTGCGGAAACTTGAGGCCGGGAACCGGGAGATATTCAACGAATATGTCTCATACTGCAAATGGCAGGGACAGAAAATAGAAAGCATCAGGCGAAGAAGGATTATTGAATACCTGTTACTGTATGCCGGCTGACCTTTATTTTAATAACGGTCAGACACTTATTATTCGATTGAAGGAGAAATGACGGGAAAGAAATACAATCATAAACCCTATAAAGACAATGGCTACAGTAAAAATCAAATTCAGGGCATCCACCCAGCCGGACAAGGCGGGTACGCTCTTTTATCAGGTCATCCACAACCGGGTGACCCGACAAATCTACACCGGTTACAAATTGTTCCCTTACGAATGGGACGCCACGGATTCCAGAATCGTCATACCGCCCGACTGCGATGCAGGCCGGAGCGGATATCTGTCATCGTTACGCGAGGCACTGGAGGCAGCCGCCTCTCGGCTGTCGGGCATCATAGCGCGACTGGAGAAAGCGGGTGTGCCGTATCATACGGACAAGGTAGTGGAACTGTACAATGCGCCGGAGGATAGCGGATGTTTCATCTCGTTTGCCACCGACCTTATCAGGCGCATGAGGCAGATCGGCAAAAGCCAGACCGCCGCCAAATATACCACAGCCATCAACAGCTTCAAGCGGTTCAGGGGCGAGTGCGATGTCCCGATCGACAACATGGATTCCAACCTCATGCTGGAATACGAACACTGGCTGAAAGAGAACGGGGCCTGCAAGAATACCACCTCATTCTATATGCGCAATCTCCGCGCCATCTACAACAGAGCCGTGGAGAAGGAACTCACCGTGCAGAAGTTTCCGTTCCGCCATGTGTACACGGGAATAGACAAGACCGTGAAACGCGCACTCCCGGCAAAGACCATCAAGGAAATCAAGAATCTTGACTTGTGCCTGTCACCACAGCTCGATTATGCCCGCGACTTGTTCATGTTCTCGTTCTACACCCGCGGGATGAGCTTCATCGACATGGCTTTCCTGAAGAAGAAAGACCTGCAGGGCGGCATACTGGGCTACCGCCGCAAGAAGACCGGCCAGCAGCTGTTCATCAAATGGGAGAAGCCCATGCAGGAAATCATCGACAAGTACGATACCGGGAACAGTCCGTATCTGCTGCCTATCATCAAAGAGAACGGCATGGACAGCCGCACGCAGTACAAGAACAGCGCACATCTTGTAAATGACAAACTGAAAAAGATAGGCGAACAGCTCGGACTGGAAATCCCGTTGACGAGTTATGTCGCCCGCCATTCCTGGGCGAGCATAGCCAAAAGCAAGAACATACCTATATCGACCATCAGCGAGGCGATGGGGCATGATTCCGAAAACACCACCCGGATTTATCTCGCCTCCCTTGACACATCGTCTGTCGATAAGGCCAATTCCATTGTGTTAAGTGTCCTTTGACAGTGAGGAAACCTCAACCGACTGCTGTTCTACGGACGAAAGATATGCCGCAGCATACTGTTTGTTTGCAAAACAACTTTGACCTGCATATAGAGAAAAAAACAAGGCGCGACCGTGCGCCTTTATCTATATGGAAATGTTATGCTAATCCGTAACTCTCTCTTTAAGAGAAGTTTTCATGGTGCAAAGGTACGAAAAAAAGTGAAAATACGCCTCAAAAAGAATAAGAAAGTTGACCGGGCAGGCACAATTTGTTTTGAAATCATGCCGACTTGTTTTGCAAATTGCCTCAGGAAAACACGTATTTGTCTGATTATCAATTATAATTATCGGCAATACTTCTCTTAAAGAGAGAAATATCGTATTCCGATTCTGAAAGAGGAAAACATTTGCCCATACTGATGGAAATATTCCACCGGGCCACAGCAAGGTTTTGACTGATGAATAGGAAAACGAAAGGATGGATGTCTTTGGGCTGAAATCCTGTTGGGGATTTGTTCTGCAAATCCGTAACTCTCTTGATAAGAGAAGTATAACGAGTGCAAAGGTACTCAATTTATTTGAGAAATCGGCAGAAATCGGCAAGTTTTTCACAAAACAAGCCCAAAAATTTGACCATCTGGTAACATTTATAAATGTTGTCCCAAAACAAATGTTATGCGAAATACAAATGCCAAATTTGGCAATCCGCTGAGGTTCTGTTGATTATCAGATATTTGATGCCGTACTACTTCTCTTATCAAGAGAAATATCGAAATAAATGGGAAATGACAAAAGCTATTCCCGAACTGTCAAAAGGCAGAGTTTATGGAAATGAAGCATAAACAGGAATGGGACGAAAGTCCAAACTTTTTGGAAAATAATATGCAACTGCTTGATAAACAGAATAATACATAATCAGGCAGGATTGATAAATATGCCTTAAACAGAAAATCGAACCAGTGGGACGACAAGACGAAGCAAAGCAATGGTTTGTGATGCGTGACCTTAAACGGGCCAATGCCAAGCATCCCGCCTATGAGATGCTGCGAAGCTTTAAATTCGAGGTGTTCACCCCGATGAAATGGCATATAGTGACAAGAAAAGGAGAAAGAGTCAGAGAGGAAATGCCGGCCATACCTGACTTGCTTTTTGTTCATTCCAGCCGATTGGCTCTTGACCCCTTAGTTGGGAAGACTGCAACGTTGCAATACCGGTTTTTGCGCAACACATGGCGTGACCCCATGACAGTTAGAGATGCCGATATGGAACGTTTTATCCATGCTGTCAATTCATCAGAATCAGTAAAATATTATATGCCGGGAGAGTTAACCTCAGAAATGTACAACAAAAAAATACGTATCATCGGAGGAAAACTTAACGGCTATGAAGGGAATCTACTGACCGTCCGTGGCTCAAAGACAAAACGGCTGCTGGTTGAACTGCCGGGTCTACTTGCTGCCGGGGTCGAAGTTTCCCCCGAATACATCATATTTATATAGAAAAATTCAGAACAATGAAAATATCCAAATTATTACCTGCATTTGTCCTTGTATTGCTGTTGGGGTCTTGTTCGACGCCTAGAAATATAAGCTATTTTCAAGACGTTTATACAGGCACTGAGATAAGTCCGGCACAACAGTTGGACATTAAAGTCAAGCCGGAAGACAAACTTTCAATCATAGTGACAACTCAAGACCCGGCATTATCGCAGTTGTTTAATCTTGTGACTACACAAAACAGGATTGGACAGACTACCAGCGGCACTACTGCGATTGGTGAGGCGTCGAGTTCAGGAGACGGGCGCACCGCTTATTATACTGTTGACCGAATGGGTAATATAGACTTTCCTGTACTTGGAGATGTGCATATAGGAGGCATGAACCGCTATGAGGTTGCCGAGTACATCGAGAAGCGGTTGCAAGATGCGAATCTTGTAAAAGATCCCGTTGTAACTGTTGAGTTTGCCAATACGGGTATTTCCATTGTCGGTGAGGTGTCAAAGCCCGGGCGTTATGAGTTTAACAAAGACCGTCTGACAATAATTGACGCCATCGCCATGGCCGGAGATCTTACTATCAATGCTGAGCGTGAAAATATCCTTGTCATGCGCAGAAAAGATGACGGGAGGCAAGAGGGATACCGTGTGGATTTTACGGATATGAAGAATTTGTCACAATCTCCAGTTTACTATCTACAGCAGGAAGATGTCATTTATGTTCAGCCCAATGACAAGAAAAAGCGCGAAACAACACCTAACGGCAATACGCCCTATACCCCGTCGTTCTGGGTATCTATGGGATCATTTGCCGCTACCATCGCGACCCTGATCATCACTCTGGTCAGATAATCAACGAATCGGCATCAAAAATACACAGCGATTATGGCAGAAGTCAAACAGACACTTAACAGAAAAAAGCCAACTAATGCCAATGGCACAGTGCCGTTGAGCGATATTTTCTTCATGACCTTGCGTTATTGGCCATGGATAATCCTTTCGGTTGCCATATGCTTTGGAGTGGCATACATATATTTATTGCGTACACCGAATGTATATACACGTAGCGCGGAACTGCTTATCAAAGATGACAGCAAGGGGAAAACGGTAGGTGCCGAAGAATTTACAGACCTTGGGCTTTTCCAGAGCAATACCAATATTCAGAACGAAATGACCAATCTTCGGGCTAAGGATCTGATGGAAGAAGTCGTGAAGCGTCTCGGTCTTGATGTTGATTATTATTCCGAGGGTCGTTTCCACGAGATTGTAGCTTACGGATATGACTTGCCTGTAAAGGTTACGTTAAAAGATTTTCCGGATGAAAGCTATCTTACATTTGATTTAAATGTTGATAATAAAGGGAGGGTGACAATCAAGAATCTGTCCGAAGCGAATAAGCCGACAGTCGGAAAAGTTTTTGCCGGCAATATTAATGATTCAATTCAAACACCCGTTGGAAAAATTGTAGTTACTGCGACTCCTATATATACCAAAGGGGAAATCGTGGATTTGGCAGTGCAAAAACGCCCCTTGACCGTTGCACGCGATTCTTATAATTCGAGATTGTCAGTATCAATGTCGAATGAGAAGGGTACCGTGTTGAAACTTACATTGTCAGACCAGTCCGTACAACGTGCTGACGAGATTTTGAACACCCTTATCAACGTATATAATGAAAACTGGATTCGAGACAAAAACCAGATAGCGGTCTCGACTTCCAATTTCATTAATGACCGTCTCGGAGTGATTGAGGGAGAACTTGGCAATGTAGATTCCGACATATCATCTTACAAGAGTGCCACATTGACGCCCGATGTGGCTGCTGCGGCCTCGATGTATATGAGCCAGAGCCAGCAGACACAGGCACAAATACTGGATGTAAACAATCAACTGTCGATGGCTCGCTATATCAGATCATATCTGATGTCAAGTGAAAATAAGGATCAGCTTCTTCCTGCCAATTCTGGGCTTAACAGTTCCAACGCCATGACGCTAATAAGCGAATATAATGACAAAATACTCCATCGCAATTCGTTGGTAGCAAAGTCTTCAGAGGAAAACCCTATCGTAAAACAATTAGACGAGCAGCTTAACAACCAAAGACAAGCCATTATCCGTACCATCGATAACGAGATTGTCGCACTTAACACCCAACTGAAATCACTCCGTGGCAGCGAGGCAGTGACTGTTTCAAAACTTGCATCGAATCCTGCTCAGGCGAAGAATCTTCTTTCTGTGGAACGCCAGCAAAAAGTTAAAGAATCGCTTTACCTTTTCCTGCTCCAGAAGCGTGAGGAAAACGAACTTTCACAAGCATTTACCGCATACAATACCCGCATTGTCAACAAACCTGGAGCGGCCGGTGTTCCACCGACTCCCAATCGCCGGAATATTCTTGCTTTTGCCTTCCTCACGGGTCTTTTTATACCCTTCGGTTTTATTTATGCCCGTGAGACATTCAACACCAAGGTACGCGGTCGGAAGGATGTAGAAGATTTGGCCACACCTTTCCTTGGAGAGATACCGTTATATGGCGGCAATCGTAAAAAGAGCAAATTAGGACGAGATAAGGAAATCAGAGCTATCGTGGTAAAGGCCGGTAAAAGGGATGTTATCAACGAGGCGTTTCGTGTGCTTCGCACCAATTTCGAGTTCATGAAAGGTCGCAAAGATGATGCAGACGTAGTGGCGATTACATCATTTAATCCCGGTTCCGGCAAATCATTCATAACTATGAACCTTGCAATTACTCTCGCACTGAAAAACCTGCGTGTTCTTGTGATTGACGGTGATATGCGTCATGGTTCTGCTTCGAGTTATATCGGCTCTCCAGAAAAGGGATTGTCTGATGTGTTGATAGGCAATATTCTTAATGTCGGAGAAGTTATCGTTGCCGATGATGAAATGCCCAATCTTCATGTCCTTCCCATTGGTGTAGTTCCTCCCAACCCTACCGAGTTGTTGGAAACAAATCGTTTCCCGGACTTGATTTCGGAATTGCGCAAGCAATACGATTATATACTTATTGACTGTCCTCCTATTGAAGTCGTAGCAGATGCGCATATTATAGACAAGCAGGCTGATCGTACGATATTTATACTTCGTGCAGGCTTGCTTGAAAGATTTATGCTCCCACAGCTTGATAAACTTTACGATGAAAAGAATTTCAAGAATATGGCAATAATACTCAATGGCACAAACAGTGATAATGGCCGATATGGGTATTCCCATTCTTATCGCTACGGATATGGATACGGGTACGGATACGGGTATAACTATGGCGGTAAACCTTCCGGTAAGAAATCGGGGGTAAATGGCTGATTTATAAATAATTATAAAATAATATTGACGGCTTGTTTTTGAGTGTAAAGTTATTAGTAATAATAACCAAATAATTTAGTGAGGGGATGCCATTGTTTTCGAGAATATTGAATAGAAAAAAGATACTATCACTTGAAGGAATGACGGACTGGCACTGTCATATTCTACCTGGAGTGGATGACGGTGTGCGGACTATGGATGAAGCCATCAGTATTCTTAAATCTTACGAAGAAGCTGGAATAGCAGAAGTATGGCTCACACCTCACATTATGGAGGATGTGCCTAACACGACCGATTTTCTTCGCCAACGTTTTGTCGAGCTACAGGATAGATATCATGGATCTGTCAAGCTACACCTTGCAGGGGAAAATATGCTCGACAATCTTTTCGAAGAACGGCTGCAAAAGAACGATTTGCTTCCTTTGGGAAAGGACGGAAAACATTTACTTGTAGAAACATCCTATTTCAATCCCCCGATGGGTTTGACCAATATCCTACTTCGCATCAAGGCAAAAGGCTATTATCCACTGCTTGCACATCCTGAACGGTATAACTACATGGATTCATTCTCCTATTATTTACGTTTGCGTGAAATGGGTGTAAAATTTCAAATCAACCTAATGTCGCTTTATGGTCATTATGGTTCAAATGTTCGCGAAAAGGCTTTACGGTTCATTTTGGAAGGATATTGTGATTATTTTGGAACAGATTTACATCGCAGCGAACACCTTGATATTATTCAAACCATGAAGCTAAATACAAAAATTATAAATCAAATCTATAAGATTAAATCAATACGCATTTAATTTTAGATTGAGTGAAAAATGTTTCTAATAGAGTTATAAGAATTGATAATTTGATACTATATAAATAACTAAAATGAAGATTGCAGTAGCAGGAACTGGATATGTCGGCCTAAGCATTGCGACTCTGTTGGCGCAACATAATGAAGTAACAGCTGTCGATGTCATTCCAGAAAAAGTTGATAAGATCAACAAAAAGATTTCTCCTATACAGGATGAGTACATTGAGAAATACTTAGCGGAAAAACCATTGATGCTTACAGCTACACTTGACGGGACAACAGCCTATCAGGATGTAGACTTTGTGGTTATTGCCGCTCCTACGAACTATGACCCCGTAAAGAACTATTTTGATACGCACTGCATAGAGGATGTTATCGATTTGGTTTTGAAAGTTAATCCTGATGCAGTTATGGTCATAAAGTCAACCATTCCTGTGGGTTACTGCCGCAGTTTGTATGTGAAATATGCAGCGATGGGCGTAAAAAAGTTCAATCTTCTTTTCTTTCCTGAATTTTTGCGTGAGAGCAAAGCATTGTACGACAACCTATTTCCATCACGGATAATAGCTGGAATACCAAAAATTATCGAACAACCACGTTTTGTTGAAGAGAATAAGGCTATCAGAGCGGTTACAGACATCGAACAGCTCAATAAGGCTGCTCATACTTTTGTTGAGTTACTTCAGCAAGGGGCTGTAAAAGATGACATTCCAGTACTGTATATGGGAATGAAGGAGGCAGAAGCCGTAAAATTGTTTGCGAATACCTATTTGGCACTCCGAGTAAGTTACTTTAACGAACTCGATACATATGCTGAAGTCAAGGGTCTTGAATCGCGTGCAATCATTGAGGGGGTTGGGTTGGATCCTCGTATCGGCACACACTACAATAATCCGTCATTTGGTTACGGCGGCTATTGCCTCCCAAAGGACACTAAGCAACTGCTTGCCAACTATGCTGAAGTACCTCAGAATATGATGACAGCGATAGTAGAGTCAAACCGAACACGCAAAGACTTCATTGCCGATAAAATTTTAACTTTGGCTGGTTATTATACAGCCAACAGCCAATATAGTGCTGGAACAGAAAAACCATGTATCGTAGGTGTATATCGATTGACAATGAAATCAAACTCAGATAATTTCCGTCAGTCGTCCATCCAGGGTGTAATGAAGCGTATCAAAGCAAAGGGGGCTCAGGTAATCATTTACGAACCTACCCTTGAGGATGGTACAACATTTTTCGGTAGCCTCATAGTTAACGACCTTGCAGAATTCAAAAAAATATCGCGAGCAATCGTTGCTAATCGCTACGACTCTTGTCTTGATGATGTTTCTGACAAAGTTTATACTCGTGACATTTTTCGGAGAGACTAACATATGAAAAAAATATTGATAACCGGAGCCGCCGGATTTATAGGAGCCGCCGTTGTAAAACGATTGCTTGCCAACAAATCCGAAGTGGAGATTGTTGGTCTGGATAATATTAATGATTATTATGATCCTAAATTAAAATACGGAAGACTTGCTGAATGTGGAATTGTTGTTACTGAATCAAGAAATGAGTTCCCTTGGTACAAGTTCATCACGTCAGATAAATGGGAAAACTATCGGTTTATCCGTATGAACCTAGAGGATACCAATGCAATATCAATGCTCTTTGCTAATCAGAATTTTGATATTGTCATCAATCTTGCTGCTCAAGCCGGCGTAAGATATTCGATTCAAAATCCCAAGGCATATATTGAAAGTAACATAGATGGTTTTATCAACGTACTTGAAGGATGTCGGCACAACAAGGTTAAGCATCTTGTATATGCGTCTTCTTCGAGTGTCTACGGTATGAACGGTAAAGTTCCATTCTCTGAGCATGATGGCATCGCTCACCCTGTATCCTTATACGCGGCCACCAAGAAGAGCAACGAGCTGATGGCGCATGCTTACTCCAAACTATACAATCTTCCCACCACAGGCTTAAGGTTCTTTACCGTCTATGGACCGTGGGGACGCCCGGATATGTCGCCTTATCTGTTTATTGACGCAATCCTTCATGAACGTCCCATAAAGATATTTAACAATGGAGATATGCTGCGAGACTTCACATACATAGATGACATCGTTGAAGGTGTGGTCAGGATATCAAAAATCATTCCGGCCGGCAATCCTGATTGGGATGAACAAATCCACGATCCGGCTACTTCACCTGCTCCATACAGAATTTATAATATTGGAAATTCTCAGCCAACACGTTTGATGGATTATATTACTTGCATTGAGAAAGCTGTTGGAAAGGAGGCGAAGAAAGAATTCCTTCCTATGCAGCCGGGTGATGTTTACCAGACCTATGCAGACTCAGATGCACTTGCTGAAGCAACCGGATTCAAACCAAACACATCGCTTCAGAATGGTATCGCACTTACGGTCGAATGGTTTAGAGACCATTGTTCATTGCATTAAAGAATAATTGACTCTGCTCTATGACAGTCAATCGAATCATATCGTTTGTCTTGTATTATCCTCTTCTCCGGAAATACAAGATCTCTTCAGAAACCACTCAAAAAGCCATTCAGCAAGATGCTGCCAAGTTTTTGAAGATGAATTCTGAAAAAATAAACGAATCGGAGCTTAGCTGGCTAATTAGATGTTTAAAGTCTGAGTATTTCCGGGTTATCTTTTATCATAGAGTAGGAAATAATAAGGGGGTACTGAAAAAATATAAGAGGCAGGCTAATTCCCTTACTATTTCTCCTAACTGCCTGATAATGGGGGGGGTACGTTTTCACCATCCCTATGGAACAGTTATTAATGCCAAAAGGATTGGTAAAAATTTCACTTTCAGACATTTAACCACACTCGGCAACAAGATTGATGGCCGCAATGATTTAATCCCATCAATCGGAAATAATGTTACCCTTGGAGCAAATGTAACAATCATAGGCGACATCACCATAGGGGATAATGTTATAGTTGGAGCCGGATCAGTTGTCATAAAAGATGTTCCATCCAATTGTATTGTTGCCGGAAACCCGGCAAAGGTCATAAGGACACTATAGTTTGTCAAAACTTTAGTGCATCAGAATAATTAAGAAATCGAAATGACGCAAAATCAAACAATTGGTGTACGGGCAGAGCCTTATTTCCCTCATATTGATATTTTCAAGGGAATAGTAATACTTTTAGTAATAGTTGGACATATTGTGCAAAACAGTTTTCTGGGTGGAGGCAGGGATCATCAGCTATATATTTGGATCTACACTTTTCACATGCCTGCATTCTTCTTCTGCTCTGGATTCCTAAACCGCACGGATATAAGCGACTTCGCTACTGTCAGGAGTTACTTTGTAAAAAAAACATGTCGGATTCTGATTCCGTATCTGACATGGGGTGCTATCATGTTCCTTTATAGTCAGAAACAAATAAATCTCGCTTCGTTTTTTCATTATATTCTTTTAAAACCCGGATATGGCCTGTGGTTTCTTCAGGCGCTTTTTAAGTATTTCATATTATCCGCAATTGTTATGTTTCTGATTAATAAGGCGTTATGGGGGGGTAAATGGGGACTCATGTCCGCATTTTTTGCAATATGCTGTTTAATAAGTATAGCTGGAAAAATATCTTTCTTGATTGACTGGAATTTTGTTTGGTTCTTTTTGGGCATGATTGCACATCAGTCTTCTAAGGTGTATGATTTCTTTACAAACAAACTGATTGCGACAATATTTGCAGTAGCATTCTTTGCCTCTATTTATTTAAAAATACCGCAGCAGATAGTAGCCTTGACTGGAATGATTACAATATTGAATATCTCATTGATTCGATTCAAGAAAGGTAAAGTGCTTGATTGGTTAATCTGCTTTGGAAAGAACACAATGCCAATCTTCCTGCTCCATTTCTTCCTCTTGGGAAAATACAAATTGAACATTCCTATAGATAATCCGGTGGTCGTGTTTTGTATTTTAATGTTGATATCGATTGTAATAGCACTTATTTGTCTTGCAACATATAGAGCATTGTCATTTGGGTATCTACCGACCTTCTTATGGGGAGAGAAAAATGATTCTCAGTAGTTCTAATTTAAAGTTAAGGGGAAAGGCGCGGATGCAGGTATTCACATTTGAATTCCTACTATAACAACTGCAAAAATATCTTGTTAAAACGATATGGATATTAAAAAAGAAGGGACTAAGGCCGCTTCATGGAGTTTAATCGATAAGTTTCTTAGAAGAGGAGTTCAGTTCGTACTCTCTATTTTTTTGGCAAGATTATTGATGCCAGGGGATTTTGGCGTGATAGCCATGGCTGCCATTTTTGTCAGTTGGGGAGAGGTTTTTAGAGACTTTGGTCTCGGGCAGGCACTTGTTCACCGGCAGGATGTCACTGAAGTGCAAACATCGACAATATTCTACATAAATATTATCATGGCATGCGCTATAGCAGGTATATTTTGTCTGATAGCGCCACTGGCTGCCGATTTTTATGATAATAGAATGATAGCGTGGGTCATCCGCATTTCCGGTTTGATATTTATAATTAACGGCTTCAATGTTGTACAGAATTCTCTGCTAATTAAAAATCTCAATTATAAAATTAATACCTTCGCTGGTTTTATAGCCTCTATTCTGTCAGGGATTGTGGGTGTTATTTTTGCATATTTGGGATATGGAGTGTGGAGTTTGTTGATTCAAAGCGTATTAAGTGCGATAATTTCCACCCTCTACATTTGGCATAAATCAAAGTGGCGCCCGAAACGGGAGTTTAATTTCCTTGAAACTAAGCCCTTGTTTAAAAAAGGGTTCGGATTTATGGGGCAAGGACTCATTGATAATGTATTTTCGTATTTGGGCACTATGGTGATAGGAAAAATGTTCTCTCCAGGGATATTAGGTATTTATGATAGAGGAAATACATTGGCAGATATGCCGAATACAACTTTTGTGTTACCAATTTCGCGACCTCTCTTCCCGGTTTTCGCAAAATTACAGAACGACATAGCAAATCTCAAACAATACTACCTCAAGATTTTGCAAACGATGAATTGGGGTGTGATTCTGGTTGCGGGGATATTTCTTTTATGTTCCGATGAGATAATTATTTGTCTGTTTGGACAAAAATGGATTCAATCATCAAAATATTTCTTTATTCTTTCTTTAATTATTCCGTTTTGTTCTAATTGGTCAATTATCACAGCGCTATGGAAAGGGATGGGATTGGTAAAGAAAGTTAATCTGATCACATTTGCGGAAAAAGTATTATTCGTTATTTCGATTCCAGCTCTTTTTATTAGTTTGGAGGTTTACGCTTATTGCATACTTGCGTCTCATATTCTTGCCAATGTCGTCAAAGCCTATATGAACACTTCCGTGATTGGTCTTTCAATATTTAACCAATATCGAGAATGGGCTATAGAAATGGTACTAATTTTGTGCGCGATACTTTTGGGAAGTCTGATTAATATTGGGAATGTTTGGATATCTCTGATAATTAAAGCTACCTCATTTTTAATTTATTATTTGATTTTAAGTAGATTATTGCGCTTGGAGGGTTATATGTCGTTTAAAGTCCGACTTGCTTCGATGTTGCAAATACTCACCCCAAAGAAATCGATAAGATGAAAAATACAAAAACCTAAAATCCGCAACTATCATCCAATACACGATTAAGGGTAGATTTATGAGTCGT
>OLNX01000030.1_pt1 | contig 133364 bp, 100 predicted proteins | sample 1672611 | NCBI WGS metagenome assembly OLNX01 (sample SAMEA3136705, study PRJEB25190) | human gut metagenome | reverse complement strand
GATCTATGCATCTTAATTTTCAAAAAGTGTGCAACTTCTTATTGCAATTTAGAAATATTTTATCTTGGAAACTATTAGTACCATAAAAGCACCAAAAAAAAGCTTGCGCTAAACTTGTCTTACCACTTCCGTTATCACCCATGATAAGTGTTACATTCTGGTTTTTATCAATAGCAAACTGAATTTTTTCATCTTTGAATTGTCTAAAGTTAGTAAGTTCTATACTCTGCAAACGCATTTTATTTTCTCCTCTATCAATTCCTTTATTTCTTTAACGATATCTTGATTACTCTTATTTTGTTGAAGACCTTTCTTTTCAATAATAGTAATTTTAACCAATAATTGATTTAATAACTTCTCATCTAGTTCATCATACATCGAAGCCATCTACTACACCTTCCTCTTCATTACTTTCATTTATATAATAAGCTTCACTAATCTCATCAATAAGTTTATATGATTCTACCGGATTCATAGCCAACCTAGAAAACTCCTTTAAGCGTTTGACTTCATTTCTCGCCAACGAAGCTTCTGCCATAACATCTGCCTTCGTCAATCCGTAAGTTTCATCTATCCCTCGAGGTAAAGTAATAAAATCATATATTTCAGCAAACCTTTTGCCAGTCTGAGGTGACAGACGCAATACTCTTCCTCTTCTCTGTATATACTCTTTTGGATTAGTTGTACTAGCTAAGATAAATGCCTTTTGAATAGCTGGAATATTTACACCTTCATCAAGACATTTTATTGCAACAATCGCCTGTAAATCTTTACCAGTTTCGAAATACTCTTTAATCGCCCTTCTTTCTGCCATATTTTCATCGGCTGTAAATTTAGATACATTCATTCCTAGTTCATTGCCTAATAATCTGGTAATTGTTTCAATCTGTCTCAAATCATCATTATTAGTAACCGAATAATCTTTTTCATATGAATTTAAAGTAGTTGCACCACAATAGACAAGCATATAATAATCATCCTTAAATGGAGTTATCACTTTTTTTAACGCATCTATCTTAGCATTTGCGCCAGCAACCAGTCTTGCTCTTTTGATAGCTAACTTCACGCCAGCATCATTTAATTTACAATGCCCATGTCTATCAGTAATTATACATCTTAACATTTTCTGAGTAATTTCTTGAAATGCTTGTAATTCATTTTCATCTAATGTTACAACTATTGGATAATATTTATACGGTGTCAACTTCCCTTCATCAATAGCTTTATCTAGAGTATATTCAATACACTTCTCCCCAAAAAAATTGCATAACCTAGTAGTTCCTATATCATCAAAGTGTCTTTTTAAAGTTGCTGATAAAGCTAAGCGGTATTTATATTTATCATCTAACAATTCTAATAATCTTTCTGTTCCTAAATTATGTGCCTCATCAGCAACTAAACAAATAGGTTTTCTTATTCTTTTTATCTGCTTTTGTACATATTCACTAGCAAAGGTTGCTGTAGTAGTTACAAAGCAAAAAAATCTTTTATTGTCTAGATAAGTCTGATTACGAATAGCTGTCTCCAATTGTTTTTTCCAATCTTTTTGAGGTGAACTGCTATAACCGATAATAGGCTTCATATTAAAATTGATAATATCAGATACCCATTGCTCTACTAAGTGCTGATAAGGGCAAACTATAATTACTGCAAGATTATCATCTACAGACTCAGATAACCTCGAAATTGCGCCTAACCCTGTAAAAGTCTTACCAGTACCAGTCGCCATATCAAAAATTCCACAAAAAGATTGCTTTTCCCACTCATTGATAGCTTCTATTTGATAGTCATATAAACTAACACTTTTAGGTATTCGAGCCCCTTGTTTTTTCTTGTTTAATTCGTTTGCAACTAATTTATTTTCGAATTCTTCTTGGTCTATTAAATAGTTTGGTGCTTTTTTCTTATATTTTGTTATTATCGCCTGAGAAATCTCTGGAAACTTCATTACGTTAATCCCTGGTTCACAATTATTCCAAATTGACCAAAAAGCATTTTCTTTCTTATCTACTCTTGCTGCATCTCCTGCACCCATCCAGTTACAAAATACATCGATAGTTTCATAATTTGCGGTTAAAGCGGTAACAGATTCATTCATAGAACCGGAAAAAGCAACTTTATTACCATCAATGTCCTCAATTATCCCCATTTTTTCATGATACATACCAATACCATTTTTATCTTCTATAAATGCTATTCGAATATCTAATATACCATCAGCAATTAAGTTAGCTAACAAATTTAATCTTTCCATTGCATAGTAGTCGTCTATTGTGTCCGGCAATTCTTTTAACAAGGCTTTTTTTACTATATTTTCTCTACTATCGTAACCTGCTTTTATTGCGTGTAAATCATCATCCGATAAATATGGTGAAGCAACTATCTGTATGCTTCCATTATTTTTTGCTATCGTTGTAATACCCTTAGTAATTTGTACTAAAGAAGTGGAAGAAAAGAAACCCACAGCTCTTTTATATACTGCTGCCTGAGTTAACAAAGGTATATAAAACTCCTTTACAATATGATCAATTAAACTTCTATACTCTGTTTTTATTCTACAATTCTGCAAACTCATCTTATTCCCTCCCAGTACATACTTTTTATGAACAAACTACAAAGCTATAGTAGTTTAAATATTCAACACCTTCACAATAACTCTGTGATATGATTTTTTATATCTCCCTTTAGATAATTATATCTAATTTTTAGCAAAGACTTTACTTTATCAGGTGACGAAATATCGTAACCTGAATTATATTCAGAAATTTGTAAAGAAGCCTTTACATTATCATTTATCATCTTGCTGTACTCATCTATACTTTTACAAGAAATCTTTATATTATCATCTTTTGTTATGTAAACAAAATTCAAAGGTGAATTACAGATATGCTTTTTATCATCTCTAAGTTTTTTAGCACTATCTTGTATGTTCGCGACAGAACCCAATGGTATAATATGATGCAATTCTAAGGAATCTACATTATCAGAAAATACACTAACATATTGTTCAGCATCAAACATACTATTGTAAGTTTTTGACAAAAAGTATTGACTAATATAGGTACGTAAAATTTTCTTTGGAAAACGATCTTCAGCTACTTTATCTAGCAACAACAATTTTTCATCAGAAAAATTGTTGTTGTTTAAGACTTCTTCTCTCATAGATTTAATCCAATCATCATTACATTGCTTAGACAGCATGCCAAAGAAAAGTTTCAAATGTTTAATTAATACACTACTTTGATCTTTGTCAAATTCGCCGGAAAATACACTAGCCCAATACCAAGCTTCTAATTTTTCATGAACTTCCAGATTATTATAATAACTATCATTGGTAAATATAGTGGCTACAAACACCAACATTAAACTATAGTTAATTTCTCTTATATTTCTAATTCCACATCTTACCTGAAAGAAAAACAGTGCTCTATCTAACGATGTACATATCTTTTCGCAATTTAAGTTTATTTCTTCTGGAGATAATTGTAAGATCTTATTACGTTTTATATAGTCTATATTATATCCATCGTATTTATATGTTTTATTATTACAATACAATGACAAAACATCAAGGAACGCATCTATATACATTTTTTCGATTTTGTTATTCTCATTAGAATAACAGCTTGTATTCACAGCAGCATTGTAACTATCTCCAGGAAAACGTTGATTGTAAAACTTTCTTATACTAGATGGCAGTAAATTTTCATCATAATTTCTTTTTATATTAATATTATTAACTATTCTCTTATAAAAATTATCTTTGCTTACTATTGCCACTCTAGCCATAATTAAGTCAAATGTACTAAGACTTATTCCACCTCTATTAAGATTTTCATAAATATCTATGGCGCGCGCCCGCTGCTCTGCAGTTACTACTATTTCATTAAGAGACATTTTATTAAGGCAAGAGTTGATATAATTTCTTAGTGCCTCCGTCCAGCAAATTCTTTTTTCACTTAACTTGTCTTTTAATAAATTTTCTACTTTTACTTCGTCATTATTTAATGCCTCAATTACTTCTGCTGCGTCATCTTCATTCATAAAATTTGTAAGCATCGTACGTTTTTCATCTATATTTTTACTGGTTGAATCTAAAACAAAGTCTAAAATTTCATCTTCTATTTTCGATCCAATTTTATCTATAATATTACGCCTTCTGACGGAAGTTTGTTGAGCATTTTTAGATGTAGGTATAAATACATATAACGGAATAAGATAATTATCTAGATTGTTTACACAATAAGAATCCAAATCACTATCAATAGGATGCTTAGAATTAAATGGTTCACTATCATCAGCTTGAAAAGGCTTTATCTCAATATACGGAAGAATCTCATTCGTTAGGAAAAAGATGTTATCATATTCATTTTGAGGATCACTAAAATTTCTAATTCCAAGAATATCATTTACATCAGGATTATTATATAAATACTTCCATTTAGGCAAGCTTAAGAAGAACCTTCTTTTGAGACTAGGAGAAATCAAATCAGTTAATTTTGAACATTGCTCAAAAATAATATTTGAAAAAACATTAGTTAAAACAGTAATTCTTTGCTGTCCATCTAATAAAAACTTTACTTCTCTTTCTAATTTTGAATGATCAGTCTCTTTTTTGCTTCCTATATTCTTGGAAGCAAATTCCTCTGGAGATGACTCTAACAGCAATATACTACCTATCGGCATTTTAGCAAATACTGATGCAACAATCTGTTTTTGCATATTTTCATCTCGCCATACAAACTCTCTTTGAAAATCTGGTAAAACAATTTTATAAGTCTCAATATCCTTTACAACATTATTAAAATCAATTGTCTGTAATTGCATGCAAGACACCACTTTCCTTTATAACATATCTTCTATCTCTTCCAGCGCCCTCTCCAGCGCAGTAAAATCTTCATCACTGGTAAAATACCCTACGCTAAACCTAATCGTCCCGGCAGGATATGTCCCTAAAAATTGATGAGCTAACGGCGCACATTGCAGACCGGTACGCACTGAAATACCATACCTATCAAAAATTCCGCCAGCACTGTCACTGCTTATTCCATTCATAACACAAGATACAATGCCAACAAATTTTTGCTGGTCATTATTGCCGACAACCTTTAAAAAATCATATTGTTCTATAATACCTAAGAGTCTTCGCCTGTGCTCAACTTCTTTTTTCCATACATTATCTTTTCCTTGCTCAGCAAGCCATTTTAAAGCAGCGTTCAGACCGGCAAGCCCAACAATATTACTCGTCCCCATCTCATAACGCTCTGGCAAGCTGTTAGGCATATTCTGATTAGCAGATTCAAAACCGGTACCACCAAAAATAACTGGCTCTAAAACAATCTCCGGCTTCATAACAAATCCGGAAATCCCGGTAGGACCATACATTGTTTTATGTCCGGCAAAAACAGCAAAATCAAAAGTATTTAAGCCTACATTAGTATCAACTAAACCGGCAGTTTGAGACATATCAGCAACAGTAACAGCATCATAATCCTTGGCTATTGCGAAAATTTCTTCTACCGGAGCAATAAGTCCAATGACATTGCTTGCATGACTAACAATGACTGCATCAGGCTTTACTTCATCAAACTGATAACGGATGCGAGGCAAATCATAGCTTAAATCCTTCTGAACATGCAATTGCACTACCTTTATTGCACTTGCTTGCTCATAATAATGTAAAGTTCTTGTGACTGCATTATGTTCAAAGGGACTAATATAGATATTTTTCAATCCTTTCTTTATCAGTCCCTGAATAATTATATTAAGAGCAATAGTCGCAGTAGGTGTAAATACTACCTGCTTTGCGGGACAATGAAATAACTCTTGAATGCGTTTACGAGTATCTTTTAGCAAAGCTCCTGCACTTTTAGCCATACTATAATTACCCCTGCCTGCATTAGCTCCGCTATTTTTATAGAATTCACTCATGAATTCATACACGCTATCAGGTTTTGGAAATGTAGTAGCTGCATTATCAAAATAAGCCATTTTTTCACATCCTTAGCACAGCTTTTGTAGTATCTCCATCATAATCTGTCGTTTTTCCTGATCAGAAATAGATGTTCCCATAGATTCTACATCAGCTGTAATCATATTCATCAACAACTTAGCACGTTTGCTAAACTCAACTTTTTCAAAGCGTTTTGTCACAGCATTGCCTGTTTCGTCAATATATGAAAGCTCATAACTACTTGTTGTCGCAGTATTTTCTACAGCATCGTCAGTCTTGCTTGCAAACGCTTCTGCAGTAGCTTTATATTCTTTAAGAGCTTCCATAAATGTTTTGATTGTATGATCATCCCAATCCTCAATACGCAAGCCTGTAGCTAACTTAGCAATTCGTACAATGGTAGCCTGATCATCATTAGTTACTGTTTTAAATAAAGCAAGGCATTTTTCTGTTCCGTTACCAAACAGTTGCTCAAACACTTTTTGATCTAACTGTTCGCACCAATCCTTAATTACAGATGCTAATGACATAGCTTTTAAAGTAATCTTATTCTCCGGTATAGCAAATATTTCTTTTAGCTGCTCTGCTAACATTACTTTAAGCACATCGATATAAGCATCAATATTCCTTTTATAAGCAGCTACGTCTTTACAAATATCGGAATTAAACTCCTTATAACCAAATACCTCAGGAATCTTTTCAAATAACAGTTCTTGGCTGCCATTCCCCTGTTTTAACTGCCTCAAAAATGCTATTTGCTTACTATCTGTCTTTACACCATCAATTGTTTTCTTTGATTCCCTCGTATATTTTGGCAAACCTAAATACCAACGCTTCATGGCAGAAGCAACATAGCCATATGCATCATTTAACTTCTCAGTTTCAATAACATAGTCAGAAAATACACCTGACATTTTTTCCACAAAATCAGCTTTATCGGCGTCCCAATCAAAATAAGAAATATAATAATTATCTGGATCAGAAAGCATCTGCTGCATTACATCCGCATTCAACGGCACTTGTCCATAACCATCTTGGATGACAATTTGCTGTTTTAACTCATGGAATACTACAGCTACATAAATCGGAATAACACCATCTCTTAACCCGATATGATATTCTGCATCAGTTAATCTACGATAAATCTCTCTAAATGGTATCGGGCCTAAAGTTCTTGCCTCAAAAATAACAGCTTCTATTGTTGCCAAAACTTCTGCCATATGGATATCCTCAGGCTCCATATTAAGAACAGATGTACCCATAAAGCCTTCGCACAAAATACCCTTATTAAGTAATGTACTACGCATGATCGATACTTCCTGACCGCTACCGGAAAATCCTAAATTTTCCTCAATATCATTGCGTAGTAATGCTGCTATAACTTTATCTCTGCTATTTTTAGCGATAGATGTAATATTTTTCTTGTTAATTGCCTCATTATTGATAACAGGAGTATTAGGAAAAATTCTATAACAAATATTTGACAACAATTCTGTAAGTACTGCTTTTCTTGTAATATGCTCTACATTACCATTATGTATATAAACAGATTTATAATTATTAGGATGAGTATATGAATTTATAAAATCAAGAATTACATCACGTAAATCTTCATAGATAACCTCATATTCATCAAATAATATTGAATTACCCTCTGCAGCCTCTTTCAGCTTTGAAACAGCATAAAACTGCTGGGCAATCATTTTTATTTCCTGATATTTCTTAGGCAGAACAAATACGCACTGATCAATCCCCTTGCTAGTCTGCAAGACTATATCTTTTATAGCATCTATAGATTTGTTTTCTTCGGGAATTATTGCATAAATTACACCATCTGCCTCGCTATTTTCACTCTTTACCTGCCAATCAATATTTTCCCGTACTTCACTAGCTTCGATAAATTCAAATGCAAAATAACGAATCATTTCTTTCTCGTCATTATAGCGAGATGGATATACGTAATTATCAAAATTTGACTGATTTAAAATTTCTTTTGTAGAAACCCGGTTAGCATTAACAGCCATAAAATCATTAATCTTATCTTGAACATCGACACCGGAACTGCGTTTTAAGCGCAAAAAGCCATTGCTTTGCTTTTGATAGATTACAAGTTCTTTTTCCATCAAATTAGTCAAAGCATGGCTAACTTTTTCCTCACCATATTCATTATTATAGATATTAAAAATTTCCGCCTTTGTTGGTTGCAATCTTTCAAACTGCTCCAAAATATAAATCAAAGAAATAGTTTTTACTATCTTGCATTCCAGCGAATTTTTTTCTAATGCATCTAAAATAGCTGTTGTAAGAATATATTTATCATGTAAATCCCCGGAATAAACCTCTTTTTTAAACAAAGGCTCAAAGTAATCATAAATATAATCCGGTGTTATTAACGCAAATTTACTCTGATCAACATTATCAAGATACGTAGCAAGTGTACTTACTCCTTTTGCAGACAAAAATGTAAAAAGAGTTCTTTCGTTTTGCGCTACACGTTCTGATAATCTTGGCAATACAAAAGTCGATATTGGATGTAACGGATAACAATCGTAGATAGTTTTTCGAATCTCAATTTTATCCATATCCATAAAAATATTATGATTTTCATATACCTGAAATGTATTATCAAAATAACCTTTATTTTGCGCACAGAAAAGCTGCCACTGGTCTAATTTCTTGTTTATCACAGCGGCTATAATTTCATAAGTCTGCGTAAAATTATTATTAAGATGAATATGCGTAAATCTTTCAGATACGCCTCTCCAACCATCTACTTTTTGTTTAGGCAGCTTATCTATATAATTGGCAATCTCTTTATGAGAGATAAGCATCAAATGCAATTGTAAATCCCCACTACGATTGCATTTTTCAGCAAAGTCCTGCAGCATTTTGGTATCGCTTACAGATGCTTCAGAAATATTTGCTTCTAAAAATTTGCTAAACTCATCATAGACAACATAAATTCCTGTATATCCTCTGCTCTTAATACCTTTTACCGCAGCCTCATACAAGTCAATAACATCAAAGCCTAAAAACGGATTAAATTCACTTCCGGCAGTCAGAGAAGGATATATTTTCTCAAATTTTTCATATGCAATAATATTAAAGTCTTCTAATTCACTAATAAATTCAGCTATCGGAAGCTCAATCTTCTTTTGGAACTCCTTGTATGTTAAAGGATATTCAGTTTTCCATCTTTCTATTACACGGCAAGCAGCCTGGTAGTTCGTTTCCGGCATAACATCAAGCATATTGTTCATTGCCAATGTTCTCTGTAAAGCTAATAAAAATGCTTGCGGTATGCTCGTGTTACTGCCTGTAATTACTACCGGCAAAATCTTATTATTACTCTTGTAATAGTTCAAGACAGCCTGATATAGCTTATCATTTTCTTTAAGCTTGGGCAGTAATTTTTCAAAACGAGACAAGTCCTTTTTCATTAACATGGCCAATATAGTCAATATAATATGTGACTTGCCTTTACCATAAGCACCAATTAAAACTCTCGCTCTATCCGTAGAATTAAGATTGGTACTTAAAATAATTTCTTCCAACAACTTTAATGTTGACTGGGTTGGTATAAAGTTTTTCAGTTTCTCGTCACTATTCAGGTCAAAACCAATATTAACAGAATATTGGAAGCCTGTAGCGACTTCTATCATATTTCTCATTAGTCTTCACTCCCAGCCCAATCATTAATATTTGCATAATAACGCTCTACACATTCCATAAAATTACGCTGATTATGGAATTGAACCACATCCAAACCAGCTGTCCTAATAACCTTTATTTCTCCTAATTTTTCAATTGCTCTCAAAACGTCAAGAAGTCCTAAAGAATCAAGGTTGAATACTTTGCCAATGCTACATTCATCAACTAACAAACTATTTAAAGCTACTTCTTTTCTGCCCTTACTTTGTTCAGAAATTACAGCAAGTGCTATCCATGGGTTAATTGTTTTACTGCCTGGCATTGCTTTTCTATAAGATTTTCTTGTAACAAGGTCTACTAATCCCAGTTCACCCAAAGGACAATCAATATTATTCTCTGCACTTACTTTTAAAGGATTAGATTTATACCTAGGCAAATATGTATTGATAATACAATTAAAATCATCCTCTAGGGATCTTACCGCATGTCCTTTATTATCTGCATCGTCTTTTTCCGCTATATATTTTTGCAATTGCAGAATAAAATCTTCTTTGCTGAATTCAGTCATATTGAAATGATTGAAGAAATAGTACCATGCAGTTGCGTTTTCTTGATTTGTAGCCAATTTATACTGCACCAGATACAATGTGCCAAGTTCCTCTAAATACCTGTCATATTCATAGATGCAACTACCTAAATCCGTTAAGTGCTGCTCTCTAACCTTCCCTTTTCCTTCTACAGTAAGACCGGTTACTTGCAACCAATAACGCAAGGACTTTACCATATTAGCTCCGATACCCAAAGCATCCATTGGATTATTTAGTTTATCTACAAAAACATTCGGTTTATTTATTACATTCTTCATTCCCTTGCTTAACCAGCCTTTTCTGATAAAGAATGTTTCATGGGCACGAAACTTCATTGACATTTAGATACTCCTATTTCTTGCTTAGTGTACGTAAATATTTTTCCATCATGCATCCACCATCAAGATACTTAGGCGTAACACACATTTTACAATGCACACATTTATCAGGATTGATATAATACTCATCACCTATAATGGAAATGGCGCCTGCTTTACATAATGATTCACATTTAAGACATTTACGACAAGCATTAAATTTTTTTATTTGATAGCTTACCATGCGTTGTAAATCGTCATGAGAAGCTACGTTCATTGTTCTTACTTTAACAGCGTAATCAAATTCACTATTACCAAAAGGCTGAATAGATAATATTGGTACATTGGTCCTAATATCTACAATTAAAACCTCATGTAATAAGTTTTGCCCCAGTTCAGGAGCTACTCTACCAAAAGGAGTGAAGAGATTAACTAATTCATCATCAAACTGGCGAACTAATTTATATATTTTGGCATGTTCTTCGGATGTACAATTTGTAAATTTTATTTTGACATCATTTGCCGCAGGAAGACCATTACCGCCCTGTCTTGCTTTCCATTTGCCAGTGTCTACATAAACTTCCGGATCAGGTTTACCGATTTTTTTAGCAAACTCTATAAGAAAATCACGCCATTTCTTAGATTGTTCTGGCATATAAATTCTTGACAGAAATTGAGCGCGCTGATTGTTATTAGGACAGCACCAACAGCCTACTCGATCATAACCTAGTCTGTAAGCATCATTAAAATCAATTTTTTCTGCTAACATATAAAGCCAAACGTCAATATCTCTCCAAAAGAATATTGGTGAAGCCACTGTTTGCTTTTGAATCTTTACAGATTCTGAATTACCTTCAACTCTATTATATTTACTACGGCTTACAGATTCCGCCTTTCTGATGCCATAAAAAGTCAATATCTGTTGATTACGATATAAGTTATTCAAAACACGCGTAATCGGACCTGTTTTAAACATAGAGCAGCACCAACGCATCATACGCGCCGGAGGACCTATATCTGAACATACATCATAAAAAATTTGCTCGCGATTTTTCGCTATTTGAAAAATAGCTTGCGGATTGTTTTCCCTATATCTATGTGCATACTCAATAGTCAAAGGAAATTCTAAAGTAGTATCGCCGAAAATATGCACTAAGCTGGGATTACTCAAAGCTTTAATAACTATATCTGCCGTCACAGTCGAATCTTTTCCGCCTGAAAAAGATAGCACTATTTGTTCTTCTTCAAACTTGCTTGCTGTATTCTTAATAAAAGAAAAAGCTTCATCCTTAAGCCAATTTAATCTATTTTTATTTGCTTGCACAAATTTCGTTATATACATATCAAAATACTGATATGTATTGCCTTCTTGATACTCAGCAAGTTTTTTTATCAAATCGTCAGCATCAGCTGCTTGAAAAACTTTACTCGCAACAGGTATAGATTTGCCATCAACATAATATCGGCTATTAGATGCCCACACTGATTTTTGTATCCATTCATACGGTTTTTTCCCGATTAAAAGCTCTACTAAGAGTCTTTCTTCCGGAAACACCGGTCGTAAATCAGTAGATAAATGCTTCATTTTAGAATGACAAATTGGGCAAATTTTATAGTCTGACTGATTAACAGTTTGTTGAACAGGAATTTTGCATTCATGACACCACAAAACATCAGTTGGAACATCTTCTATTGTTTTTTGTTTACAAACAGGACATACATCATTATTTGTCTCTATTTGACAATTTATACACCACATATTAAGCCTCGACAACAACCAAAAAGTATAGGTTTTTGTCATATTGCCAATGTGAAATAAAATCAAAAATACTTTATGCCTGATTGCGTGAATTTAGCTGATGTAGTAAAATATAAATAGGTTTATGCTTACTCAAAGCAAGTTAAAAACCTATACTTTTTTGCCATATTGAGGATTTTTAAATGATTAAAATAAACTGGTCCGTTGAAGAAGCTGTCGCCTTGTTCTATTTTTATTTCAATGGCTTAACTTCAAAAAATGATTTAAAAAAACTATCAGCTGCATACAAAAAAAGAGCAGTTATGTTAGGTATTCAAACGGATGATAAATTCCGTAACATTAACGGTCTTTCTATGCAACTTGGTTGTATAACATATATAGTTACAGATGGTAAGCACGGCTTTTCTTCAGCAAGTAAGCTCTTTTATGAAACATATCATCTATACAAGACATCGCCGGAAGTATTTAGCCGTATTTTTAAAGAATTTAACGATAAATATATGTAAGTATCAGCCAACCTAGTAGGTGACTGATACTTTTTTATATCTTATAATTCTTAGCTTTATACCTAAAACTAGATGTTGGCATACCGCATAATTCAGCTGCCTTTTTAGTTGAAATAAGTTTTTTGCTCCAAAGAGTAACAATAACATGGAAATTCTCCGGCAAAGGTTTAGGCGGACGCCCAAATTTTATTCCCTTAGCTTTTGCTGCAGCAATACCTTCTGCTTGTCTTTGATGTATAATTCTATACTCATTATCAGAACAATAGCTTAATAAACTTAATATTAAATCACTAATCAATGTTCCTAAAAGATTTTTCTCACGTCTTGTATCTAATAAAGGTACATCAATAACTACAATATCCGACCTTTTTTCCTTAGTTATTATACGCCATTGTTCACTTAATTCATGATAATTTCTTCCTAGTCTATCTAAAGATTTGATAACCAAAACACTTGATGCATCTAATTTTCTTAGAAGCTTTTTATACTGAGGACGATTAAAATCTTTTCCTGTCTGTTTATCAACATAAATATTTTTATCAAGCACTCCTATTGATTTTAATGCAATAATCTGCATATCCTCCTTCTGTTGAAATGTGGACACTCTAGCATATCCATATAGCTTTGGCTCATTAACGGCTTCTGTTTTCATAAAAACAATCACTTCTTTCATAAAATAGTCTCCTATGGTACAATCCCTTAGGAGACTATATACTATATTCAAATACAATTTATAGCAAGCAATAAAGTTTTGTGTTCTCCCCCGTCATGCGCTCCCACGCACGGCTTTTTTTATATACAAAAAATCTGCGCAAGCACATAGCCTGCGCAGATTCGCCAAAGCACGAAAACCTTAATTCGCACAGATACCTTATTTAACTTCAATAACGATTTCCTGACCATGCGGAATATCGGGATTCATAGCATCCTTCAGCTCCTCCGGAGTTACGCCCAAATCCACATTATCCCTAACCTCTACCTGAAAATCAGTACCGGCCGGATAGTTGATATTGCTGCCCTTCATAAAAAGACCGCCCACCAGGCTAACCGCAGCAGCAACAGCCACAGCACCGCCATCGGTTTTGCCCTTTCCTTCAAGGCCCTTTCTCAACGGAACGCTTACATTGTTCAACGTCTTGATTTCCTTGCCTGCAATACGCAGTACACCCTTTCTGCCGAAGCCGCCTGCCTTCTGCACTTCATATACATAACCCATGCCAACAGTACCTTTAGGAATAACTACAACACCGTTAATTATCAGGTTTTCTGTAGTCTTGAACTCCACCTGCTGATTTTTCTTGTGAGTTTTAGAGCTAGCAGGCTCAATGAGCTCAACGTTAAGCATAGTTTTTTTAGGGATATAAATATGTCCCGGCATAACATTGGCAATTGTCACCTTTTGAGCAGCGGCCTGCTCCTCTTTTTTCTGCAGCGCAAGTCTTTCCTTAAAGGTCAGCTTCGAAGGATCTGCCTCTTTAGCAGGCATTTCTTCTTCTGCAAACGGGTCGTACTTTTCATCCACACTTACATACCGGCTTGACGGCGCAGCATAAGCCATCGGCAGGCTCAAGCCATTAGCCATCATAATTGCGCTGAGAATTGCTGCCGCAAATTTTCCTGTTGTTCTCATTTTCAAACACCTTCCCTTCAATAATTGGGATATCTTGAATACCATCACACCCGGCATTACAGATATCGGGGTAAAACAAAAGCCATTTTTGCGAACTTCTCGCATTGCCGAAGCTTTTTGAGTTCTGCTTTAATATAATCTTACCATATAAATTGGACAATATCTGTCTATCTTGACTTGCTTTTATAAAATTTTTATAAATTATTTTACGCAATATCATTTTTCTTTTATCGAACTATTGTTTTTATTCTTTGCCTATGCTATAATTATCTTAGTTGCATGAGTAGCCGCAATTTTGCGGAGCTTATGCCTGGTCATACGGACCAGTGGCGCCTGTCGAGCTTTCGGCAGGCGCCTTTTTTTGTATACAAAAAAGCATCGTAAGCTACCTCAATAGCCTACGATGCTTTTGCTTTCAGCCTTATTTGCTGTGGTGGCAGTGACCGCTGGTCTCGCCATTCATGATTTTGCGGAAAACCTCATGCGCTTCGTCTGCGCTCTTACCGCTTTCCAGTGCTTTTTTCATATGCACCATGGCAGTGCGATACTTAGCATGTGCTTCATCCTGCGGAATGGACTCAATGTCCATCGGGTTGAACTCCATTACCTTTTTGAAGATAGCATGGATTTCGTCGCTGGATTTACCTGCCTTTTTAGCAGCCTCTACGTGCTTCATAGCGCTTTCATAACGATGCTTGCCGTGCGGATCAGTCGGAATTTCAAATTTCGGATGCACATTATTCACCTCGCTTCCTTTGATTACAACCATAATATACACTATATTGCCGCTATAAGGTCAAGTACATATTTATATTTTTCTCACCTGAACCTAGCTCTCTTTTGCAGTCGGATGCAAGCGTTGGGCGATAATTTTGTTGAACTGCTGCTGCCATGAGGCCAGCATAGCAGGCAAAGTGCCTTCATTTATAATCTCAGCTTCAACATTATATTGTTCTGCAATAGCCTGCAGCAGCTTCTGCCCTGCCAGCTGCATTTCTTTAGCGCTGATAAGCTCCCACAAATGCTGGTCTAGCAGGTGTACATAGAGCGAAGTATATACCAGCATTATATCTTCCTTGGCCAGCCTTTCGGCTGCCAGCAGATATTCCGGCTTTACTACCGCAGCATCCTGTGCGCTGTATGCCTGCCACATATCGCCCGTCTTGATGTCAAAGCGTTTGAGGCGGCGGAACACGTCATGCTGCTTTGCGGGAGTGAGGCCGGATTGCTTGGCCAGCGCTTTTTTTACTGCGTTCTTCACGGTCTTGCCGATAAGCTCGCCTAGCTTAGAGTGCTTGCCTGCTCCCTCCATGTACAGTTCACTCGCACTGTTGGCGATGATAATTGTCTGGTCCGTGCCGGAGCCTGTAGCAATACCATTGGAGTATTTGCTGCCCTCCAGCAGCTCCTGAATGGCAGCGGTCTTAGCCTCGGTACAGGTCACCAGAGCGCGCGCCATTACTCCTTCCGGCATATCGCAGTCCAACAGCAGCATAATATTAATTGTTCCGTACTTCGGCTTAGGCATAGGCTTATAATAATCAGCAGGGTCACCTGCACGCCCGCCGTTTGTTTCAATGCCGCCGGTTACGATGGCGGTCACGGTAAGCTCCTTAAAGCTCATGGTTTCTACCACGGCGTTTTCCATGCTTGCCGCCGTACCCATGCCGCTCACCTTGTCCGGGTCCAGCGCCAGGCGCTTGGATACAAGGCACATGTGCTCCACATAGGTATCAGCCAGCATTTCGCAGGGCATACCTGCTCCCTGCTTGGCATCATAATTATATACAGCAACGTAATCATCATGGTAACCGCCGTTATAAAGCGAGGTGCTTAAGATTTTGCGCGCTCCCTGAAAATAGATGACGATGCTTTTATCGTAAAAATAAACCTTATCTCCTGTCGACAAGGTGCATAAATGTTCCGACATAATCAGCCTCCTTTGATTTTTATTGTTATTATAAGCTATATAGTAATAGTATGGTCAAGAGAATTACAGGTGAAAACAGCTCCGAATGCACTGCGCATGCCGGAGCTGTTTTTTATAAGTTTTTTGAGGTTGCTGCAGCGCTGCCATGGCAGCACCGCAGCTGAGTATGAAAAATATGAGAGAGCTGAAATAATTTCTTAGAACTCGAAACGGAGACCAACGTTCATCTTCCACTTGCGTTCAAAGTTGCCGTTGAAGTCCTTAGCAATATCTGCATACAGATGTGCATTATTGCTGAAGTCATAAGTTCCGCCGAGCTTCATTTCCATCCAGGTTTCTTCACCGTCGAAGTTGGTGTGTTTTCTGTCGCCATCGTTTGCAAAGTAGCTTGCGCTGATGTCGCCGTTAAATTCATGTGCTGCGAACAGACCTACATATACGCGGCCTTTTTCGCTCTTCACGCCTGCTTCAAAGCCCAGTCTGCCAACGAAGCTGCTGTAGCTGTCCTGTGCTACCTGCATGGTTGCGTTTTCGGTATGAGCAGTGTAATCCTTGCTGCCTACCTGAGACCAGGTCAGCTGTGCTTTCGGAGTGAAGTATGCTTCCTCATCACCGAAGGTCTTGCCGTATTCCATGGTCAGGCCGTAAGCATTGGCTTTGTAATCGCCGTTCAGCTTCAGGCTGCGGATTTCGTTGTATACGTCATATTCGTTCTCAACACGGCCAACCTTCGCTGCAACGCGGAAGAAGGCATCGTTTTCGAAGTTCTTCACGCCGTATACGCCCAGGCTGTACATCTGGTTGTCACCCTTGCCGCCCAGCAGATAGTTGGAATCGCCGTTGCGGTAGTCGAATGCCACGCCGGTGTGCCAGCCGTTTGCTGCAGCCTTGTCGTAGCCAACCTGTACGCCGTAGTAGGTGTTGCTGTCCTTCAGGCCCTTAACATCGGAGCTGGTCTTGCCGCCCAGTGCTTTTGCGAACATACCGTCTTCATCAGCCATGTCTGCACCGGTGTAGGTATCCTGCATGTTGTCGCGCCAGGTGTGCAGGGAGGTGGTTGCTGCGCTTCTTACGCCCTTCATGACAAAGGTTTCGTAATCGCCTTCAATAATCTGATTCCAGTTTACACTGTCAAGATCATATTGGCCCTTGCCGTTTTCATCCCAATGCAGAGTACCGATATTTTGAGCTTTGCTGGAAGATGTCAGGCCATCAGCAATTTGTACTTTACCAGTCAGGTTACCGCCGTTTGCTTCGTGGTCGTTATAGGTAACCTTTTGTGCCAGCGCCTTCAGAGTTGCTTCTACAGAATTCTTGTCCTTCATGTTAATGCCACTGTTATCGGTGGACAGGATTACGCCAGAGCCCTTATCAGCCTTAGCAATAACGGTATCGCCGGACTTGTAGTCGCTAACCTTATCGCCTGCACCCTCATGACTGTAGATGAAGGTTTCCCAACCGCTGTAATTAGCAATCTTGACGTCCTTAGTTCTCTTTTGCAGATTAATGAAACCGGTTTCAGCCTCTGTTTTGCCACCATTGAGTGTCAGGCCTTTTGCGGTAGCTGCCGGAGCCTTAGCCATTCTCATCAGGGACATACCTGAAGCTTCGTCCTCGTCATCAGTCAGGTTCCAGGTTGAACCGTTAGCAATGTTCATTACGATGCTGCTGTCATCATCAACATTATAAGCGCCAGTCAGAGTGGATTTCTTGTCGTTCAGGCTGATTTCAACATTGCCACCGTTGCTTGCAGTTACGTTACTTTCAATAGTGCCGGTTGCTTTACCGCTATCTACGGTAATGTTACCACCGTTGGCATTGATATCACCCTTGATGTTCAGAGCGCTGTTGTTGGTGTTGATATCTACATTAGCACCTTCGCCTGCATTGATTGCAGCATCAGTACCGTTGATAACAGTGCTGCCGTTAATTGTTACGTTGCCGTTTACTGCGTCGATACCTACTTTACCGCTGATATCAGTGCTACCCTTAACATTAACATCTGCACCGTCAGCCTTGATGCCTGTTTCGCCCTTCAGCACCAGCTTAGCCTTGGTGGTGTCGATTACGATATCTTTATCGGTTGCACCAACTGCTGCGCCATCTTTAACTTCGATAGCAGTCGGGTTCTTGGTGAAGACATAAGATCCGTCTTACTTCAGTACGCCTTCCTCTTTATATTTCTCGTCATTGCCGGAAATACCTTGGTCAAATTTATCAGCCTTTTGATCCTCAGGATAGGTCGGTGTCGGAGGTGTCGGAGGTTCAGGTTTAACATCTTCCTTATTCAGGCTGCCTTTACCGTCTTCAGTGCTGAAGGCGATATTGCCAGTCTTCAGCGCTGTGGAAGAAGCAGTCAGACCGTCAGCAATCTTCACTAAACCGGTCAGGTTTTTCTCGCCATTTACGAAGTTGCTATAGGTCAGCTTGCCTGCCAAGGTGTTCAGTACGTTAGCAACGCTGTCCTCGCTGTCCATAGCTATGCCAGTGTTGTCGGTAATCAGGGATACTACAGAATCCTTCTCTGCATGCTTAATGATGGTGTCGCCTGCTGCGTAGTTTTCAGCTGCTTCACCGTTGCCGGTATGAGCGTAGAAAATGTTGGTGTTGCCGCTGTAGTTGTCGATGGTCAGGCTGTTCGTATCCTTCTGGAAGATGTTGCCTGCTTTAGCTTCGCTTGCACCGCCAACGAAGTCAGCGATTTCACTGCCGGTGAATTTATATTCTTCCCATTCGGAATCGCCGTATACATAACCGTACTTCTCATTATTCCAGGAAGCACCGTTTGCCACAGTCAGGTTCATGGAACCGCTCAGGCCTGCTTCTTTTTCTGCATCGGTAAATTTTTTGTATGCAACGCCGGTCCATGCGGATTCAGCATCGGTAAGCTTCAGGTTGATAACAGATTCCTTGCTGTCGCTCACAAATTTCTGCCCCTGTTCGCCGAAGATACCTGCATTACCCTTAACGGTAACGGTCTTGCCCTCGCCGCCTACGTTAACAGTACCCAGTGCAGCGCCCAAGGCATGGAAGCCATAGCCGTCCTCGCTACTGTTGTTCTTGATTTCGATGTCGGCAGCACCCAAGTCAACAGTTGCACCGTCTGCTGCTACAACACCGGAGCCATGAGCTGCGATAGTAGTCTTGCCGTCAACAGTTACGTTTGCACCTGCGCCGTTAGCGTTGATGCCGGCAATGATTCTCCAGGAGGATTCAACCACGGTAGTGGTGTTCTGGCCTTTGATAACGTTATCAATAGCCCAGTCTTCGCCGTCCTTAGCCATGGTCAGATCGCCATGCAGCTTAATTTCGGCATTGCCGTTAGCGTTAACGCCGTAAACATTGTTATAGCCATGAGCCTTAATATCGGTATTGCCGGTAACCTCTACAACAGCCTTCTCGCCTGCGCTCTTAGCATAAATGCCGATTGCGCTGTCTTCGCCAATCATCGGGTTGCCGCTGCTGGTCTTGCGGCTGTATGTGTTGTCAACATTGATATCCAGAGTGCCTGCAGTAACGCTTGTTGTGCTGCCTGCAATGCTGTTATCGATACCGCGCAGCGGAATTCTGTTGTTCAGAATACCTGCGTTTTTATCAGGTGGAACAGTCTTGTCGTCCAGAGCTACTTTTAGCTTCAGAGTCTTGTCCTCAGCCTTGATTACCAGATTTTCAACACCTGCGGCATTCTGTACAGCCGCACCGCTGATGATGAAGGAGCCTGCCCAATCTGGATCTGCTTCCTTATGAGTCATCTGGTTAACGGTTACGCTTGCATCCTCGGTGAATACATAGGACAGGTCCTCCTGCTGTACTGCGCTGAATACGCCCTGCTTTTCACCGGTGATAGCATCGGTAAAGGTAGTCTTTTCACCACCGCCCGGATTTACAGTTTCTTCTTTGGTGTAGCCCTTACCGGTATCCTTATTGAATTTAATGGTATCAACCTTCATGATTTTGTCGCTTGCGGTCAGGCCGGCAGCGATCTTAACAGAACCGTTCAGGTTGTTTTCACCGCTTGCAAAATTGCTGTAGGTCAGCTTGCCTGCCAGTGCGTTCAAGACGTTGGCAACGCTGGCATCATTTTCCATAGCAATGCCGGTGCTGTCGGTAATCAGGCTAACTGCGGAGCCTGCTGCCGCACTCTTGATAATGGTGTCGCCTGCTGCGTAGTTGCTTGCGTTTTCACCATTGCCGGTATGAGCATAGAAAATGTTGGTGTTGCCGCTGTAATTATCAATGGTCAGGTTATTGCTGTCCTTTTGGAAGATGTTGCCCGCAGCAGCTTGGCTTTCACCGCCTGCCAGCTTAGTTACATGGCTGCCGTCAAATGCTGCATTGGTTTTGCCCCATGCTTCATTGTTCCAGGTTGCACCGTTGGAAACATAAAGATTAATGATCCCCTTATAAGGATTACCAGTTGTACCAAGGTCTTTAGAAAACGCAACACCGGTCCAGGAAGAATCCTTATCAGACAAGCCTATATTGATAACACTGTCTCGATCAGAATAGTCAGAATTAGAGTTAGCCCTTTCGCTATAAGCAATTGCATTGCCTTTAACTACTGTAGTAACAGTGCCTGCTGCATTCTTGTCAGCATTCATGTTGACATTAACAACGCCGCCATCAGATTTCAATGCATAGTTTTCATTCTTTTGGTCAGCAGCAATCTGAATATTACCGCCGCCGACAGTTACGGTAGAACCGGTTCTGATAGCAGTCAGCACATTACCGTTTTTCAGGTTGATATCAACCTTACCATCTACGTTGATGATAGATGCTTTGCCGCCGTAGAAAGCAGCATCCTCAGCCCAAAGACCATGGGTAGGTCCGAAGCTGTCATTTGCCAGCTTAAGGTCACCGTGAATATCTACACGGCTTCCATTATTTTTAGCCAAAATACCATAGGCTGGATTAGCTAAGTCTGCGTGAGCATAAACGGTAGTAGTAGCTGCTGTAATGTCAACATTGCCATTCTTCACAACAAAACCGGAACGGTCATATGCTTCCATAGGTACACCGATTACAAGCTCACCGGCAGTAATTTTAGTTGTACCTGCAACATTATGATTAAATGCTGCAACAACTTCACTAAAGCTGCCTTTCTTAGCAGTCAAAATAAGCTTGTTGCTGCCTGCATCAATGGTCAGCGGTGCTTTTGCATCTACTGCGGATTCAGCATCTGCTTTAATCGTAGTATTGGCACCGAAAACGTACTTGCCGTCCTGAATATTGCCGACATATTCGGTATCGGTTGCAGCATCACCGGTCAGAACAGTAGTGAACTCGGTTTTAGACGGAACAACGGGTGCTTGGGAAACATAAGAGCCTTTACCCTCTTCGGTGAAGGCGATATCACCGGTCTTTTGTGCCTTGCTACTTGCGGTCAGGCCGTCAGCAATCTTCACATAGCCGGTCAGGTTCTTCTCACCATTTGCAAAATTACTATAGGTCAACTTGCCTGCCAGCGCGTTCAGCACGTTTGCTACGTTAGCGTCGCTGTTCATGCTGATGCCAGTGTTGTCGGTGATCAGAGATACTACAGAGCCTTCTGCTGCGTGCTTGATAATGGTGTCGCCTGCTTTGTAGTTCTCAGCCGCTTCGCCATTTCCTTCATGCGCGTAGAAGATGTTGGTATAGCCGCTGTAGTTGTTGATAGTCAGGCTATTATTATCCTTTTGGAAGATGTTGCCTGCTTTTGCTTCGCTCTCGCCGCCGGTAAAGTTGGTTACACGGCTGCCTGCCCATTTTTCGCCGCCCAAAGGATTCTCGATAATCGTATCAACTACTTCGTTGTTCCAGGTTGCGCCGTTCTGCAGCCACAGGTTTGCATCACCGGTAAAGGTCTTGTCACCGGCTTTCTTGCCTCCTTCGGCAAAGCTGTTTTGTACGACACCGGTCAGGCTGGATTCAGCAGTTGACAGGCCCAGATTGATTTCGCTCTTGGTACCGTGAACATCAGCAGAATTTACCGCACCGGTATCCAGGCTCAAGTTACCTTTAATGGTTACAGCATTGTCAGCTGCACCGGTAACATTGCCAGCCTCATCTTTAAGAACGTTCATATTGACAATGCCGTTTTCTGCTTTAATAGCAGCATAACCCATGTCTTGGCCTTCTTTTACAACAATGCTGCCACCGCCATTAACGTTTACAACTGCACCGCCGACATTTGCCCAAATACCGTTAGCATTGCCTTGGAAGTCAACATTACCGTTAACTGTAATTGTACCGCCCTTGCTGTTACCCATAGCGCTGGTTGCATACAGACCGGTTGCACCATAGTATTGATAGCCACCGTTATTGCCTTCGATGTCCAGCTTTACATCGCCATTAACAACAACGTCGCCTCTGTTATAAATACCAATGGTATTATTATCGCCGTTTGCGGTAATATCCAGATTGCCGTCAATAGTCAGCTTAGAATTAGCATTAAGAGTTCTTACACCCTGCAGACCTTCAGAGGTAATATCACTACCGGTCAAATCCATTTTTACGGTATTAGCTTTAATAGCTAAGCTATTAGCACCATCAATTTTAATACCCGCGCCGCTCTGTGTTGCGTCCTTAATATTAAAGGTCAGTGTTTTGCCGGTTGCATCAATTTTAGCATTTTCCTTTAGCTCAACGCCATATTTGTTATGAGTAATTTGAGTATCCTGGTTAAATTTATATACTCCGTTCTCATCAATTATATCTTCATAGGCAGAATCACTATAACCTGCACCAGTAATAGTATTAGTGTAATTAGCAGTTTCCTCTGCAAAAACAGTACCGCCGCCTAAAATAGTTGCAGCAACGGCAAGTGCCAGGCAAGCATTTTTCTTTTTACTACTTAGCTTCAGCATATACTCCTCCTTAAAAATTGGTTAGGAAAAGCAGAAACAATCATCGTTTCTGCTTCTCCCTTCTGTACAAAATATAACTCCGTACAGCTTATACATTAATCAAACAGACTGCTGCTCATCAAAGCAGCCTGCGTTTTCTCAACAAAAGAATTCAGCTTATCATAAACATGCTGCGTTCATTTCAGCGCTTTGATAACCTCCTCGGTAAGATCCTTGCCGCCTGCTACCATAGCATTCATATTTACAACACTGTCAATATTGTTTGCTTTAGCTACATCAAGAATAGTTTTGTTGATTTTTCTTTGTACAGGAGCCATCTTCTTCTGTTCAAAGTCTGCCAGCTGCTTGCTGAGCTTTTCAGCCAGAGCCTGCTTTTCAGCATCGCTCATGTTAGCAGATTGCTTATTGAACTCTTCCTGCAGGCGAGTTTTTTCCTGTGCTACGGATTTGGCAATCTCGGTAATACCGGGATAGCTGTTCAAAATTGCATTAACGTTAACAACGCCGACAGGTGCAGCAAAAGCACTTGCGCTGATACCCAAAGCCATAACGGCGCTCATCAGCAAAGTCATAAGTTTCTTTTTCATTTCTGTCACTCTCCTTATTTAGCCCAAACAGCTTCCATAATGTTGCCGTATTGTGCTTCCATGAATTTAACAGCCTCGCCCATGATAGCGTTTACCAGAGCCGGATTGAAGGTAGTGTTTTCGGCGGTAATACAAGCGTTCAGCATGAAGTCGCCTCTCTCGGAAACGGTGAATTTGAACGGACGAACATTGTTGTTCATGTTGTTGATAGCACCGGCAAGTGCTTTCAACTTTTCTTCATCAATTACCTGCGGAGCGATTTGCACCTGCAGCAGCATATAAACGCTGTCATCCATCAGCAATGCCATCGGCAGCAGCTGACCCTTAACTTCCATGCGGCTGCGGAAGATAGTGGTGTGGTGCTCGTCCTCCAGCTTTTGGATATCGAAGCATTCGATTTTATTGTCAGCCAGGAACTTAGTCATCTTCTCGATTTTATTTTCCATTTCGGTTACTTTGGTTTCTTCTTTAGCAGCTTTTGCCATGATATAATCTCCTTTACATTCATCAAAAAAGTTTTTTATATACTACGGAGCAGAAGTTACTGCTCCGTATATAACATGAGTCTGTTTATCTTAGAAGGTGTACTGCATGCCAACGATAAAGCTTCTGCCAGGCATAGCATACCAGCTGTCGGCACCGCCGCCCCAGATAACGTCTGTGTGCTCAGCCCACAGCTTGTTGAAGATGTTGTCTACTTTAACGTAGAACTTAGTCTGCTTATCAGCTGTGTAATTAAGAGCAAGGTTGTAAACGCCATACTTATCGGAAGGCCAGCCCTTAACGCCTTCCTTCATGCCGCGTTTATCACGGATGAAGTAGAAGCCGTCGAAGGCAGCACTGAATTTATCCTTGTCATAATATACACCGAAGGTTGCTTTGTCCTTAGGTGCATAGCCCTGAGTAAAGCTGTCCTTTTCATCATAGAACAGATGTGCCCAGCCCAGCTTAACCGTTACAGCATCGCTCAGACGAGCATTGTACTGTGCATTCCAGCCGCGGGAAATACCGCCTATGCTGTTCTGATACTGGCCATAGTTCGGATCGTCCTTGTCGGTGGTGCTGTTCATAGTCATGCCAACACCGGACTTGGTTTCGAACCAGCTCAGCATCATGTAATTATCAGGTGTAAATTCGTGGTTGTAACCGATAGATGTTGTACGGCCTTCGGAAGCACGCAGGTCTGCATTACCGTATTTATGGTCGTACAGCTGTGTCAGGCTCGGCAGAATGTAGTAATCGCTGCGGCCTGCATACAGGGTATCCTTCTCGGTAATATCCCAACCCAGCTTATAGCTGATGGAGTTATGGCATTCATAGCTGTCAGGTCTGTCGTGACGAATACCGCCGGATAAGGTTACATGTGGCACAAGCTCCCAATCACCCTGCAGGAACAGCGAAGTATTGCTGGTTTCCTTGTGGTTAGTATTATCCTTGCCCTTGCTGTATTCGATACCGCCGACCATAGTATATCTGTCGGTCTGATATTTGAAGTTATCGCTGTACAGCTTATATTCCAGATTGCTTGTAATCGGCTCGGAAATATCAGTGTCCTCTCCGCCCGGCTTATCCCATGAGGATTTTTCTTTGGTTGCACGATACATCAGAGAATTGCTCCACTGATCGTTAATCTGCCAATCATGCTTCAGGGTTACGCTATTGCTGTCGTACATGCCTACATAATGACCGCCGTATACCAGGTCGGTACCGCTGAAGTTGGAGCCGATGGTTTCATAGTTCAAGGTCAGCTTATTGGCATCGTTGAATTTATACTCAAATTTAGCACCGCTGCTCTTGGTATTGCTCTGACCCGGCCATTCCTTACCGCTGCCGTCCTTGCTGGTGCCGGAAATGGTTCTGTCATGGTAAATATTGTAGCTTACCTTGTCTTTGGCAGCCTGAGTATTGAATTTATAGGCTTCCTTGCCGAAGCTGCCCTTGGCAATATCAATAACGGTTTTTGCACCTTCAGGTCTTCTGGTGATGATGTTGATAACACCGCCCTTAGCACCGCTGCCGTACATGGTAGCAGCACTGCCGCGCATTACCTCGACGCGCTCGATGTTATCCATATTGTTCATGAGTGCGGCAAACATATAACCGCTGCTGCCTGCGCCCTTGAAGTCGTTAACACGCACGCCGTCAACCAGGATAACAACGTCCTTGCTGCCGTTGATGCGGATACCGCTTACGTTGGCATTCAAGCCGTTGGAGCCGTAATCCAGGAACTGTACGCCCGGAACTGTACGCAGAACCTCTTCCACGTTGTCCATGTGCATCTGCTCGATTTCCTCACGGCCGACAACGCTCATATCTGCTTTAGCCTTCAGGATGGATTCCTCCATACGGGAAGCGGTAACAACGATAGGTGCCAGCTCAAAGCTCATTTCGTTAAAGTCTGCTGCGGTCGGCTCCGGTGCATCGTAGGTGGTTACTGTTTCAACATATTTCGGCTCGGAATGCTCTGCAACAGCAGTTGTTTCTTCTGCCTCCTGCACTGCAGGCTGGGCATTGAGAGTCTGCTCCTGTGCAGCAATACCCGGCATTGCGTCGGTTTTTACATTAGCAGCCGCATTTTCCTGAACCTCTGCCGCATTACCTGCAATGAACTGTTCAGCCTCAGCCTTACCGCTGATTTCCTGCTTTGGCAGACGGTCCAGTGCAAAGCGCAGGCCGCCGCTGAACTTCCAGTCATGCTCGTAATCTGCGCCGTAGCTGCGGGATACATCAAAGTATGCGCTTGCGTTAGGCTTAATATTCAAGGTAGTGCCAAGGCTCATTTCAGCCCATGTTCCCTTAGTTTCTACAGAGGTAGTCTTGCTGCCGCCGTCCTCTGCGCTGTAGCTGCCGGTGATATCGCCGGAGAACTCATGCGCCAGGCCGAAGCGGGCATAAACAGAGCCCAGACGACCGGTCTTGCCAAGCTCTAAGCCCAGACGGCCAACCAAGCTGTTGTAGTTGCCTTGGTTAACGTCCAGAACCTCACCGCCATCGGTTACGGCAGCAAAGTTTCTGCCGCCCAAGTGTGCCCAGGTCAGCTGTGCCTGAGGCTCAAGGTAGCTCTTATCTGTACCGATACGTTTTGCCAGACTTGCGGTAGCACTGTAGCCACGGTTTCTGTAGGTACCGCTCAGCTCTGTGCCGATGCCGTTGCGTACGCTGAACTCGTTGCGTACGCTGCCGGCCTTAGTTGCAAAATCCAGATGTGCGCCATCGCCCAAATCCTTAGAAGCATACAGGCCAAAGCTGTACAGCTTGTTGTCACCGGTATTGCCGCCGACAGTACCGAAGTCATCGTCGGTATAGTTATAGGTGGAGCTGCCCTTCTGATAATCAATAGCAGCGCCTGCAATCCAGCCGTGGTCATACATACGGTCAAAGCCGACCTGCGCACCCCAATAGCTGTTGCTCAAATCAACCGCATTCGCATTGTAGGTATCCTTGCCGCCGTAGGTCTTAGCCCAGATGCCGTCACCCTCCATATGCGCACGCAGCAGATCGCCGCGATAAATTACGTTCGCAGCATTATCACGCCAGGAAAGCATTGCGCTGGTGGTTGCCGCTCTTGCGCCCTTCATCAGTGCGGTTTCGTAGTCGCCGGTAATATTAACACCGCTGCCGCCGACGAAGCTGCCTACGCCGCCATTAGCGCTGTCGAATTTCATGTCACCGAGCCAACGGGAAACACTGGAGGAGGTCAAGCCGGAGCTGATCATAGTCTTACCGGTCAGGTTTTCGTCAACACCGGCATTGCCGTAATAAATCTTCTGGCTCAATGCCTTGAAGGCTGCTTCTACAGCGTCCTGGTCATTGGTTTTAATGTTCTTGCTGTTTGTTGCCGCAATCAGCATAGAACCCTTATCTGCTTTTTCAACAGTGAAGTTGCCGCCCTTGTAATCGCTTACATCGGTGCCTGCATTATCATGATCATAGCTTACGATATGAGTGCCGCTGAAATTGCCTACGGTAACAGCACCGGCATCGGGAGCCATGCTGATAAAGCCGTTGACGGGAATTTCTACTTCTTCATTATTTCCGCCGCTCAGATTGATATATTTAATAGATTTTACAACACCCTTGCCACCATTTAAGCTGTTGACAAAGGTTGCGTCTGTATTGGTATTGTTCCAAGAAGCACCGTAAAGAGTAAGATTAAGCGCTGCATCAGCGTTCTTATGAGCGCCGGTCCATACCGCGCCGTCAGCCAGTGTCAGATTTACAGTGCCGTCATCGCCCACAGCTGCAGCCGCTACATTACCAGTCTTGACAATGCTGCCCACGAATTTGCCGCCAGCAACAGTCAGGTCAATTTTACCGCTATCGGCAACAGCCAGGTTGCCTTCTACGGAACCGGTCTTGTAATTGCCCTCTTTATCTAAATTATCTTTATTGATGTTGACTACGGAACCGTCACTGATAATGCTGCCTCTGATTACGCCGTTGCCCAGAGTAACCTCGGCACCGTTAGTTGCCTTAACAGCATTCTTGGCCGCAGGCTTATCGGTTTTATCGTTCTCGTTAATATTGGTAATGCCCAAGCTTGTTACCTTGCCGCCGTCAGCAGTAATAGCATCCTCCTGTGCGGACAAATGTAAGGTACGCGCAGAAATATCTACCGTCTTGCCGTTTGTAACAATACCCTTCTTGGCATCCAAGGTCAAAGCTGTATCTTCCGCATTGATTTTTATGTTGGCTGCTGCATCAATAGCAGTTCCGTCAGCCACATTTATTGTAGTAGCCTGAGTAAATTTATAGGAGCCGTCATCCTGACGGATATTCGCATCGGTATAATCACTGTCGGCAGAAGTACCGGTCATACCGCTGTTGATATTGGCGGTATTCTGTTCACCCTCCTGCGGCTTGGTATAACCGCCCTCACCGGTTGCTTCGTTAAATCTGATCATGCCCTTAGCTTCGGCAGTAATGCCGGAAGCAGTCAGACCGGAAGCAATCATAACAGTACCGGAAAGATTTCTTTCATCCTTCACATAACCGCTATAGGTCAGCTTGCTTGCCAACGCGTTGAGTACTGCTTCAACCTCTTTATCATCCTTCAGGTTAATCTTGGCGTTATCGGTTGCCAGGGTAACATTGGCACCGGCACCGGCATGCTGAATAGTAGTATCACCGCCGATATAATGCTCCTTCTGAGTACCGTTTTCATTATGCTTATAAACAATAGTATTGTAACCGCTGTAATCAGCAAAATTCAGCTTAACATCACTGTCCTGATAAATGAAGCCGCTGCCGGCAGCGTTTTTGCCGCCAACAAGTTTATTTACATAAGAAGTACCGTCAAAGTTATCATAGCTCGGCTTGCTGTATGCCGGCATGTTGCTGTAATCCAGGCCGTCAACACGGGAGGTTGCTTCATGTGTCCATTGTGCGCCGTTGCTCAGCCATACATTTACCTCGCCTGCATGGTCGGTACCGGCGTTGTCAACAACACCCTTCCATGTTGAATCCTTGGTAGTAAGGCCGATGTTCAGACGGCCGTCCTGATATACATCAGGCTTATCGGTACGCTCAGAGCGCTTCAAAGCAATAACGTTACCGATGATATTGGTTGTCTTGCCTTCGGCAGCCTCCAGCTTTTCGTTTTCAACGGAGCTTTTATCCTGGTTATTATTAGCATCAGTTACGTTGATATTGATTGTACCGCCATAGCTTGCCAAAGCATAATATGCTTCCTTGAAGCTGCCGTCTGCTTTTCTTTCGTCAGACGGAGTTTCGATTTTAATAGAATCTCCTACCAGACTGATTTTGCCAAGATTATAGGGATGCACGCCTGCGGAAGCATTGTACACACCGGTCTGCACCGCAGTACCGCGTACAGCTACATCCACATTACCGTTAACGGTAATGCTGCCTCCGGTATAGCCGACACTGAAGGCATTCGGCTGCCAACGTGCGCCGGTATAGTTAAAGTCCGTCGGATCCATGGAGGTTACGCCGCCAGGTCCGATGTTGCCGTGAACATTGTTGGTAATAATGCCCCACGGATTAGACGGGTCATCCTTACGCATCTTCACGTTACCGTTGATAATCAAATTGCCGCTGCCCGCACTGACACCAACGGAAGCATATGCGGAATAAGCATTAATATCAAGATTACTGTTGATTTCAATTCTGCCGTTGCTGCCTGCAAAGCCTGCTACGTCACTTAAATCGTTAGAATGGGTATTGGTCTGGCGCAGATATAAAGTACCCTTACTGCCATCGCTGCCTATGTTGTTGTAAACATAGTTATAGCCGTTTTTGGTAGCGACAGCATCCTTATTTATTACAGTAAAGGTGTTGTCTGTACCCTTAAAATCATAGGTTACTGTTTTGGTGCCTTTATCAAGCACCACAGTGTTGCCGTCAGCATTAAGCATCGGCGCATCCTTATCTGCTTTACCGGTCAGGCCTTTATTATATTCTGCGGCCCAGGCAGGCTGTGCAGTAAAGCATGACGTGCATACTGACATCAAAACGCCGGCAGCCAGCAGCTGCCATTTTTTTGTTGATAACTCCTCATACTCTCACTCCTTGCAATATAATTGCTTAAAATATAAAATTTTTCATCTATAAAAAATAAAAAAAGATTAGCACACACTAACAACGAAAGGAAAATCTTGCAATCCAAATGCCCAAAAATCCCCTCTCATTAAGCGCGTCTAATCTCGTAGACCCTTAATATGTACAATCAGTCAGTACCCTGGCTTAAGATCATTGCCACTTTATCCCTTGGTAAGAGGTTTAAGCAACAGCTTAACGACAAAGCAGCTCTCTTTCACAGTTGCGGAACAGCGTCGAAATCACATCAGACTTCCCTGTTAAGAAGATATCCGGCAAAATATCCTCACCTGATCGTCTATAATTATATAATTTAATAACAAAGCAGTAGTATTTTTTTCCTTTTGTAAAGAATATTTTTTCTCAGGGGTGTATTACTTACATTTTTCTGTTATTGGTATTTTTTATCATATAGAGTTTACCACAATCAATCTATTGCATCAAGTGAAATTTGAAGATATTGTGAATTAAATCACTGCAAGAAGCATAACGCCATAAACATCTACTCACAGTAACACCTCAAGCAAATTATCTGTAAACTGCTTCTATTAATTATATTTAAAAGCAAAGCAGCCATCCGCCTTACAACGGATAACTGCTTCGCTTTTCTGATGATTTTTACTTTTGCCGCGGCGCTGTCGTGAAGCGCCGCAGCCGGTTTATAAAAGAAGGGGAAATAATCTGTTAAAAGATTAGAACTCGAAGCGCAGGCCGGCACTTGCCTTCCACTTACGCTCGAAGTCGCCGCCAAAGTCCTTAGCAAAGTCTGCATAGATATGGCAGTTGTCGCTCAGATCATAGCTGCCGCCAATGCTCATTTCCATCCAGGTATCCTTGCCGTCGAAGCTGGTGTGCTTATAGCCGCCGTCCTTAGCAAAGTAGCTTGCTGTGATGTCGCCATTAAATTCATGTGCGCCATACAGACCAACATATACGTGGCCTTTTTCGCTCTTAGCGCCTGCTTCCACACCGAAACGTGCTACCAGGCTGCTGTATGCGTCCTGGTCAATTCTCATGCTGTCGTTCGGAGTATGCGCAGTGTAATCCTTAGCACCTACCTGAGACCAGGTCAGCTGTGCTTTCGGAGTGAAGTAGCTTGCCTCAGTGCCGAAGGTCTTGCCATATTCCATGGTCAGGCCATATGCGTTGGCTTTATAATCGCCATGCAGCTTCAGAGTGCGGATTTCGTTGTAAACGTCGTATTCGTTTTCAACACGGCCTGCTTTAGCTGCTACACGCAGATAGGACTGGTCTTCGAAATTCTTCACGCCGTATACGCCAAAGCTGTAAAGCTGGTTGTCGCCCTTGCCGCCCAGCAGGTAGTTGGAATCGCCATCACGGTAATCAAAGGCTACGCCTGCATGCCAGCCGTTTGCCAGAGCCTTGTCATAGCCAACCTGTACTCCGCGGTAGGTGTTGTCATCTTTAACACCCTTAACATCGGAGCTTGTCTTGCCGCCCAGTGCCTTAGCGAAGATGCCGTCTGCATCTGCCAGATCCGCACCGGTGTAGGTGTCCTGCATGTTGTCGCGCCAGCTGTGCATGGAGGTGGTTGCAGCGCTTCTTACGCCCTTCATTACCAGGGTTTCATAGTCGCCGTTGTAAATTTCGCCCCATTTTATGCTGCTGGGATCAAATTTGCCAATGCCGGTTGTTTCATCCCACTTCATAACACCTGTCTTGCCGGCAGAAGTCAAACCTTCGGCAATTCTTACCTTACCCTTCAGGTTAGCGCCATTTGCTGCATGGTCGGTATACTGAACCTTTTCTGCCAATACTTTCAATACTGCTTCAACCTCAGCCTGACTGTTAATATTGATATTATTGCTGTCGGTGAACAGAATTACACCAGAGCCTTCTTTAGCATTACTGATAACAGTATTGCCGGATTTGAATTCTTGTGCTTCGCTGCCTTTATTATCGTGATTATAGATGATGGTTTCCCAACCGCTATAATTAGCAATTTGGAGAGCCTTGCTTCTCTTAGTCATGTTCAGGTAGCCGGTTTCAGCTTCGGTTTTACCGCCATTAATGGTCAACCCTTTTGCAGGAGCTGCAGCCGGAGCTTTTGCAATTCTCAGCAGGGACATGCCTGCAGCTTCCTCGCCGTCGGTCAGGTTCCAGGTTGCACCGTTTGCCAGGCTCAGTGCAATGCTGCTGTTGCCATCAACATTGTAGCCGCCGTTCATTACGGAGTTCTTTTCGATCAGGCTGATTACTACACTGCCGCCGTTCGCTGCATTGATATCGCCAGTAATAGTGCTGCTTGCGTTGCCGCTATCTACGGTAATGTTGCCGCCGTTGGCATTGATGCTGCCGTTGATAGTAAGTGCGCTGTTGTTGCCGTTAACATTTACGTTAGCGTTTTCACCTGCGTTGATTGCCGCATCGGTGCCGCTGATAACAGTGCTGCCGTTCAGGGTTACGTTGCCGTTTTCAGCGTTGATACCGGTTTCACCCTTCAGCTCGAGCTTAGCCTTGGTGGTGTCGATTACGATGTCTTTAGCAGTTGCATTTACTGCCGCGCCTTCTTTAACCTCGATAACGGTCGGATCCTGAGTGAATACATAGGAGCCGTCTTCCTTCAGAATGCCATCTTTCTTATACTGGTAATCTGCCTTAGCATCGCCGGTAATACCGCTGTTGAGCTTGCTGCTCTCAGGAGTCTGGGTATCGGGATAGGTGAGGCCCGGAGCAATGGAGCCATCCTTTAAGCTGCCCTTGCCGTCCTTGCTGCTGAAGGAGATATCGCCAGTCTGCATAGCCTTGCTGCTTGCAGTCAGGCCGTCGGCAATCTTTACATAACCTGTCAAGTTATTTTCGCCATTTACATAGTTGCTGTAGGTCAGCTTGCCTGCCAATGCGTTCAGCACATTAGCTATGCTGTATTCGTTATCCATTGCAATACCGCTGTTATCGGTAATCAAGGATACTACAGAGCCTTCTGCCGCATTTTTGATAATGGTGTCACCAGCTTTATAATCAGCTGCTGCTTCACCGTTGCCGGTGTGAGCGTAGAAAATGTTGGTATTGCCGCTGTAGTTGTCAACAGTCAGATTCTTGCTGTCCTTTTGGAAGATGTTGCCTGCATGTGCTGCATCAGCACCGCCGGTAAAGTTGGTTACATGGCTGCCGGTAAAGCCGCTCGGAACCTCTTTGCCGTTCTTCTCGTTTGTCCAGGTTGCACCATCTGCCAGCCACAGGTTAAATGTGCCATAGCTGGTGGAATCATCACCGGAAGTAACTTCGTAGAGGCTGCGGCCGTTCCAGCTGCTGTCTTTGCCCTGCAATGCCAGATTAACGGTAGAAGATGTAGAAGTTGTTTCATCCTCCCAATAATCATAGGTTTCTGCAGACTTGGTGTAGACATCGCCATCAATCTTCACAATGCCTGCACCTGCCTTGCCATCCTTAACATTGACGTTGATAATGCCATTATCGTCAGAATTCAGCGCAATGTAATTAGCTGCCTTGCTATCCTTTTGAATATCCAGATTGCCGTTCATGGTAACAGTACCGCCGCTGCCACTGTAAATACCATTGCTTTCTGTCTGCGCAGATGTAGAAATAGTGGTGTCTGCATCAATGGTAATCTTACCGCCGGTTGCATAAACACCCTGGGCCCTGAAGCCGGTGGTATCAGTGCTGAGCTTCAGACTCTTAGCCTTAATAGTAATGTCTTTGGACTTTCCATAGCTGAGGCCGGTAGCTACCGCACGTGCAACATTGCTGCCCTTAAGAACATGGTAGGCTACGTCCAAACTGTGTCCGTCGGCATTAATCGTAATCGGGCCGCCGCTGGATTCAATAGCACTCAGGTTGGAGCTGTAATCACCCTTGGTTACATTAATAACTGTATCTTTAGTGAAGTTGTAAATTCCTTTTTCGGTTTCAATTCCCAGACTTACATACTTTTTATCAAGATTGCCGGTGATTGGATCAGTAATAACAGAATCGTCTGCTACAGTATATTCATAGAAGCCCTGACCAGGTGTCTTCGTGCCGGTTGCATCAGTAGAGAAGCTGATATCGCCGGTCTTCAAGGCTGCGGAAGAAGCAGTCAGGCCGGAAGCAATCTTGACAGTACCTGCCAGCTTGCCATCATTAGCGGTGTAGAAGAGCTTCTGTGCCAGCTTGTTAAGAACTTCATTAACGGTATTCTGGTCTTCAGCCTTATCATAGGCGTTAAAGCCTTTGGTGATACCCTTATTATCAGTGATAAGCGTAATATTGGAGCCGTTATCAGCCTTACCGACGGTAAAGCTTCCACCGAGAATATTCGTCGGATTATCAGCATCATGGTTATAAATAACATTGGTATTGCCGCTGTACTCAGCTACATTGATATCGCCTGCATTGTTTGCCACAATAATGCTGCCATTATTACCGGAGAAGGAAGCAAGCTTGCTTGCACCATTTACATTCCAGATAGAGTTATCCAGCTTCAGGTGCATAGCATTACCATTGCTATAGCCGTTCCAGGTTGCATTATCCAGATTAGCGTTTACAGTGTTGCCGGAAAGATTATTGCCGGTCCAGGATGCACCGTTTCCCATATAAAGGTTAACGATGCCTGTACTGCTGCCGTTAGTATTGCTTACATCACCCTTCCAGAAGGATTCCCTAGTATTCAGACCAATGCTTACATCTGCACTTGCACCGGCACTATCCATGCCGCCGCCGATATTTACATTGCCTTCCATCTGTACATTATTGTTGCCTGCACCAATGATAGAGCCTTCGGCATCCTTCTTAACATTCACATTAACCTGTCCACGGTTCTTGGAAGCGAATTCGCCATAGGCACTGATAGCATATTCAGCCCCATTAATAGCCTTGATGACGCCACCGCCAATCTCAACCTTGGAAGCAACTGCACTGATTGCTTCGTTGGCACCGGAAGCATTGCTCTTATCAGCCAAAATATCAACAAGACCGTCAACAGTGATAGCAGACATAACGCCGCTTACACCGTTCATGCTCTTGATAACTGCAGCATTTGCAGGAGCAGCGCTGTTAGCACGCAAGGTAAGTACATTATCAGCACCAGCATTGTGAATATTAATCGTACCTCCGGCATTAACGAACAGCGCACCCGTCTGTCCGTTCGTAGTGCTTGTAGCACTGACAGACATTGCACCGGCATTATTGATATTTACTGCACCCTTGCCGACAGCTGCGATACCGGTTGTATGAGTATCGGTTGCTGTATCTACAGTAAGCTTGTTGCCATTCATATCAATGGTAACATTATGGTTTTCGTCGGAGCCGGAAATAGCTGCGCTAATCTGCGGGAGCCATGCGCCACCGGCAATCAGATGCTTTTCAGGTGTGATGGTTGTGCTGTCTGCAGTAAATACATAGGTACCATCGTCCTTCAATACGCCTTTTTCTATGTAAACCGTATCAGCAGCTGCGTCGCCGGTAATTGCCGTAGTAAATTCTTTGGTTATCTGGCTGCCTGGCTTGCTAGTCTTATAATCATAGTAGCCCTGGCCAGGGGTAAAGGTACCTGTTTCTTCGGTAGAGAAGGAAATATCGCCGGTCTTCAGTGCTGCGGAAGAAGCTGTCAGGCCTTCAGCAATCTTCACTACGCCGGCCAGATGACCATCAGTATAATTCTTGTAGAACAGCTTGCCTGCCAGGTTATTCAGCACATTGGCTACATTATCCTTAGCATCAGTGGAATCGCCATCTGCAAAGCCAGAGGTAATACCTTTATTATCTGTGATAAAGGTGATAGCAGAGCCTTCTGCTGCATTGGTAATATTAAAGCTGCCACCAATAATCTTGGTCGGATCATTAGCATCATGCTCATAGAATATATTGGTATGACCGCTGTAATTTACAACAGAAATAGGATTGTTATCCTTTTGGTAAATCAGGCCTGCGCTATCTGCATCCTTGCCGCCATGCAGTGTTGCCAGCGTGCTGCCTGTCCATACAGGATTTTTGGACGCTATGGTTGTAGTTGTCACATGCGACTGCTGTTCGTTGGTCCAAGTTGCACCGTTTTGCAGATACAGGTTGAACTGGCCGATGTCATGCGTGGTGTTGCCGCCGCTGCCATAGTCGTCATTATACATGTCATAAGCTGCAACGCCCTTCCAGAAGGAATCCTTATCGGTCAAAGCCACGTTGAGGACACCTGCATCATTCCAGTTAATCAGCTCGCCACCGGTGTATTCCACAACCTTCTTGCCATATTGGCCGGTTGCATACATATCACCGGTAATCTTGGTGGTCGTATCGCCTGCTGAGCCGTCTTTCATGTTGATATCCAGCGTGCCTTTATCTACGCGGACTGCATAGAAATTATGCGATTTATCGCTGTCTTCGGCTGCAGTAATGGTGCCGCCGCCGACAGATACCTTGGTATCCTTACCGGTCAGCCTGATACCGCTGCCGCGTACACCGGAAATATCTACCGGACCACTGACAGTTACAGTGGAAGTGTCACCTGTTACCTGAATACCGGAAGCATTCATGCCTTTGCCGCGTTCTCTAGTACCCTTGACATTGCTGATTGTCAGCGGGCCATCAATATTAATCTCGCTCTTCTGCCCCTGGATATTAATACCAGTTGCGGAATCACCCTTCGTAACAATATCGGTAATTTCTACTGGACCGGAAATATTCAGATGTGCATTACCGTCAGCGTAAACGCCATGAGAGCCTCTGGTATCCGTATTATTAGCTGTAATAGAAAGCTTTTGCTCTGCGGACGGATTAATAACCTTGATATAAGTATTAGCGCCTGCGTAAATAGCCGCTGCCTGTCCGCCGGTTTGTGCAACATTCAAAGCCAGTCCCTTCCCGGACATATTTACAGTCATCGGTTTAGACGGAGAGGTTTCCTCACCTGCATAAATTGCGCTGGCAAATTTATTATTACCGGCATTCGATTCAGTTACATTAATATGTGCAACACCCTTATCGTCTACCTCGCGATTCAGGCTGATATTTTCCGATTTAGTGATAGCGCCTGTCTTGTAATCGGGCTTATCTTCTTCCGGAGTATAGTCATAGAAGCCCTGTCCTGCTTTTTTCGTTCCATTGCTTCCGTCAGAGAAGGTAACATCGCCGGAAGCTTTTACAATAGCACTTACACTAGATGCTGTCAGACCATCGGCAATCTTAACTACGCCGGCAAGATTTGCATCTTTGTAGCCGGTATAGAACAGCTTATTAGCCAGCTTGTTCAGTACTTCCTTAACATTATTCTTTTCTGCTGCAGTATCGGCAGCCTCAAAGCCGGCATTAATGCCCTGACTATCGGTTACCAACGTAATTTTAGAACCTTCAGCTGCTGTCTTTACAGTGAAGTTACCGCCAGTAATATTCAGCGGATTTTCTGCATCATGTCCGTATACTACTGTTGTATCACCTCTGTAATCATAAACGGTGATACCCTTGTCGGAATTCTGGTAGATTACACCAGAACCATCCAGCTTAGAAACATTGCTGCCGGCAAAAGTTGTCTTCAGCGTATCTACCGAACGACCGGTTTCATGATTCCATACAGAGCCATCTGCCATTGTCAGATTAAACTGACCGGCCGGGGCATTATATGTACTGCCTGGAATATTGCTTACCGCGCCTGTCCATTGAGAACCCTTGGTCATGTTGACATTGATAACAGAAGCTTTATTATCAGTTACCTTCATGTCACCGGTAACGTCCAGAATTCCGGCAGTAATGCCTTCTCCTGTATTCAGGTTAATGGTACCCTTGTTGGCCTGCAAAGCATAATATTGGCTATAATCCGTACCGTTAGACATATCGGCAGCTTTAATAGTTGCACCTGCAGTAGATATAGTTGAAGTATTCAATGCACGGATTGCACTGCCCAATACGTTTTCAATATTAAGATTGCCTTTAACAGTTATATTAATAGGCGCATCTGCACTTGAAGAACTGTCTGCATAAATACCGGCCGTGTTCGGTCCAACCTTGTTGGCAGTCTGAACATTCTTGATGCTCAGGTCTTTTTCGAATACAACATTGCCTTTGGTACTTACATATACACCATAAGCACGCTGAGTAGCACTAGATTTAACTCCGTCTATCTCAACATCGGTATTTGCAGTAAGGTTGCCGCCCTCGCCTACACGAATGCCATAGACATACTTAGCCTTAGTATCAGCATTGCCATCAGCACCAAGACCGGCGGAAACCTTCAGCACGCCATTCCCTTTGGAATCCTTAATCTCCATGCTCTTGTCTGCATCAACATAAACCGTAGACACATAATTAGAAGTTTGATTGTTGGCATTGAGCTTCAAGGTGTGGCCCTGTAAATCAACAACAAGCGGACCTTCTGCCTCGCCTGCTGCATACATAGCACTGGGAGCATTACCGGACACCCCATCCTGAGCTTCGGTAACATTAACGGAAACTACTCCGTTGATATCGCTTTCGCGTGTTTCACCGATGTTTTCGGATTTTACAATCGGGCCGGTTGCATAGGTCTTATCGTCTTTCTCCGGAGTATAGTAATAGAAGCCCTGCCCACCCTCGGCAAAGGTAATGTTGCCGGTCTTCATAGTTAGGGAGGAAGCTGTAAGACCTTCGGCAATAGATACGCTGCCTGTAAGGTTGCTGTCGCCTGCCATATACCACAGCTTGTGTGCCAAGGAGTTCAATACTTCGCTGACATTATTTTTCTCTGCAGCGGTATCACCTTCGGCAAAGCCCTTGCTGATGCCGTTGTTGCCGGTGTAAAGCATCATTTCTGTGCCGGCCTTAGCATTAAGAACCTTCACATCACCTCCGATAATGTTACCCGGTGTAGCATCATCATGCTCATACCAAACTTTGGTAACGCCTTCAGCATTGGCAATATGAATAGGATCGCTGTCATTTACCTTAATAATACCGGCAGATGCCTTATCCTTACCGCCTACAAGGCTGCTCAGATGAGAAACACCATCATATTTTTCATAGTACGGCCTGCTGTAGTCAGCAAGATTGCTTGCATCAAGGCCATCCTTACGGGAAGCATTTTCATAAATCCATTGCGCGCCGTTCTGCAGCCACAGGTTTACTTCACCGGCTTTTGCGGTACCGGCATTATCAATTACACCCTTCCAGGAGGAATCCTGTGTGGTCAGGCCGATGTTAAGGCGACCGTTTTGATAAACCATATCCTTTCCGGCCTCATCAGAGGACTTCATTGCCAACACGTTGCCGACCATTTCTACCTTGCCGTTTTGTGCTTCCTGATTCTTTACATTGACATTAATCGTGCCGCCGTAGCTTGCCAGAGCATAGTACGGCTCGATAAATTTCCCGAAGCCTTCAACAAAGTTTTCTTCTCTGTACGGTGTATCAATACGGATAGAATTACCCAGTAAAGAAATAGTTCCCAAATCATAAGCCGGTACATCACCGTCAGCCTGATAAGCATCGGTTCTTACAGCTGTACCGCGTACAGCAAGATCCACATTACCGTTGACAGTGACATCACCGCGGGTATAGTCAACGGAAATACCTGCAGGCTGCCAACGGGCGCCTGTATAGTTGGCATCGTCACCCATGCTGGTTGCACCGCCGGGACCTATATTGCCATGAACATTCTTGGTAATGATGCCCCAGGGATTTTCTGCATCATCCTTACGCATTTTTACATTACCGTTGATAATCAGGTTGCCCTTATTGGCTGCCGCAATACCAACAGAAGAATATTCCGATGTAGCAGTGATATCCAGATTACTGTTGACAACAATAGTACCATTGTTAGCAGTAAAACCGTTTACACCGTCCCAGGCATTACTCTTATCGTTTGTCTGATAAATATGGAGAGTGCCATAGCTGCCGTCTGCGCCTACGTTATTATAAACGCTGTCTTTGCGGGCAGTAATACCATCCTTATTGGTAATAGTAAAGGTATGGTCCTTTCCTTGGAAATCATAGATAAGTTTACCGTCATTTTCAGAAATCCGTCATTTTTGGTGGTGTGGTCGGCGCTACTGCACTTTTTGTGCCTCTTTTCGCTACATCATTTTTGGTGGTTTGCTACGACAACATCTGTGCTTAAACCTATAAACTGATTCATGGTTCTGCTTTAACACTTTTTGTGCTTAAAGCAGAACTTCTTTATTTATATGACAAATAAAGCCTCCTTAGCTTAGAATGTTATTGTATCCCTAAAATAACTTCTAAAAGGAGGCTGAGACATAATGTCTTACAAAAATTTTATCACAAAACTCTTCAATGTAAACCCTTCTGATTTACTTAAGGTCACAGACACTGACCGAAAAGACGGTAGTATTATCCTAAAAATTAGGCTTGTAGCAAAGTATAACCTGTGCCCAATATGCCGGACTTCAGGAAAGATACATGCATATTACAAGAGAGAGCTAAAACATTCTACCTTCTCCAACCGTCCATGTATAATTTGCTATGAGCAGAGAAGGTACATTTGTCCTGAATGTAGTACAACCTTTAGTGAGCCCAACCCTTTTATTGACACAAGTGAAAGGGTAACTTATGAGGCAAAGATAGTTGTATTGAAGGATCTTAAGCATCCCGAGGCAACATATACAGCAGTAGCAAACAGATACAATCTTTCTCCAACCAAAGTAATGCGCATTTTCGACAAGCACGTGGATATTGCTAGAAAGCCTCTTCCTAGGGTGCTCTCTATTGATGAGCACTATTTCCCAAATTCTGACCAGAACTCCAAGTATTGTTGCCTTTTAATGGATTTTGAGACAGGTGTAATGTTGGACATACTTCCTGACAGAAAGAAAAACTATCTGGTTGGATATTTTGGCAAGATTAAGCATTCTACAATGGATATGGGGACTATGAAGTCTGAATTAGATAACGTACAGTATGTGTCCATTGATATGTATGATACATACAGGGACATAGCCAGCATTTTCTTTCCAAAAGCCAAAGTATGTGCTGACAGTTTTCATGTATTGAAACATTTAACTGATGATTTCCGCAGGTTACGGGTACGACTGGCCAGAAATACGGAGAATCCAGTTTTAAAACACCTTCTGATTAAATTCCGCTACGTGTTTGACCACAACAAATTCCTCGACAATGAGCCTAAATACAATAAAAGTTTGGGGATGTATGCTAATTACCGTACGATTAGAGATACACTGTTTAATGCTTTTGAAGAGCTGAGAGTAGCTTACGAGCTGAAGGAGTACTATATTAGGTTAAATGCTACTACTAGCCTAGAGGACGCACCTGAGGCTATTGATAAGGCTATTAAGGCATTTGAGAGCAGTGGTATTGTTGAATATGAGGAGTTTTACAAAATGCTGCAAAATTGGCGTGAAGAAATTATTAACTCCTTTACCAAAATTAACGGCAGGCGTATTAACAACAGCTATATGGAATCCAAGAACAAAGAGGTTGGCAGGCTCATTTTTAGCGCCAATGGTTTTAAGAACTTCAAGCGCACTCGCAATAGAATGCTGTATTGCCTGAATGAAGAAGATACATTTAATATCTAAATAAAGCAGAAATAGGGTAAAAATGGATTAAAATCCATTTTTACCCTAAAGCACAATATTAGGTGGAGCAGAACCACATCAATGGTGGAGCAAAAGCACAAGATTTGAAATAGCTAAACCACCAAAATGTTAAAGCACTGACCACACGAACGTTAGAGCTCCAGCCACAGCTTTTGACGGAGAGCCTCATTTTCTGTTACGGTATTACCATCGGGACTCAGTATCTCGCTGTCCTTTTTCAGCGTGCCTATGAGAGGCTTGCTGTAATCAGCGGCATATACCGGTGCTATGAGAAAGCTCGATGCACTGGCTGCGAGAAGAACACCTGAAATAAGTGACTTCCACTTTTTACTTTTGAGTTTCGTTTTCATAACTTCAACTCCTTTTGGGTATAAAACACTCATCAAAATAAATATAAAAACAAAAAAACTGCGCAAAAAGACAATTTATATAGCAAATGCCTCACAGAGCAATGCTGTACAAATCCATCTCTTCTCGCAGAATTTTACCAATTGAAAATAATCAGTCTATTTATTTGCTGTTTTGCAAGCTGGTCACAACTGATTATTGCTAGCAGATATTTATATATTAAGTATTAAGCAAAAGCAGCTTGTAAACATGCAGTTTTTTCCATTGGGGTGTTATACAAATATCGCTAATTCATATTCATTTCCTATTTAATTTTAACACATTGAAAAATCAATTACAAGTAAACTGCTATACTATCCTATGTTTTCTTCTTCTTTGTATTTTCATCGCATTTGATAGACAAAATTATTTATAGTTACATGTAAAACAAAGAAAAAACGCCGACGTCCGCAACCCTTCCGGGTTACAGCGTCGGCATTTTCATTTACGCCTTACGGCGACTTTATTTTGCTTTCTTCAGGAATTTTTCATACATTGCATGGTCTTCAGCCATCATCTTATCAGCATCGGCACCGATAATGCAGGTCGGGTCGATACCCTGTTTCATGAAATAATCCTTGAATTCCTTGGATTCGCAAACCTTTTTAGCAGCAGCGCGCAGAGCTTCCAGCTTTTCTTTCGGAGTATCCTTAGGAGCAACCAGTGCTGCCCAAGCGCGAACGGTCATGTTGTGCCCCAGCTCTTTGAAGGTCGGAACATCAGGATAGATTACGCTGCGGGTGTCAGCCATAACAGCCAGAATCTTCAGGTTGCCTGCGTCTACCTGGCTCTTGAACACAGACGGGTCAGCCAAAGTTGCATCGATATGCTTGCCTGCCAGAGCAGCGGCAATATCAGCGGATCCTTTCGGATACGGTACATGCTTGAACTGTACGCCGAATTCCTCTTCAAAGGAAAGTGCAGCAATATGCCAGATAGCGCCGATACCGGAGTTACCCATCTTTACCTTGCCGGGGTTTGCCTTAGCGAAGGCTACGAATTCATCTACATTATTATAAGGAGCATCCTTAGGCACAATCAAAGCTGCCGGAGCTGCAATCGGAGCGCAGATAGCTGCGTAATCCTTATAGGTGTTTTTGCATTTGCCCTGATGCGGGAACATAGCCAGCTCAACGGTAACCATGCCCAGAGTATGGCCGTCGGGTTTAGCGTTAGCCAGCTCTACCATGCCGGTTACACCGCCGCCATCGGGTTTGTTTACAGGAACAAATTTGCTGCCCTTCAGCTCTTTTTCCATGAACTGGATCAGACCTCTGGCAGAGATATCGGTACCGCCGCCCGGAGCCTTAGGAATAATTACGGAAATATCTCCGTCTGCAGGATAAGCTGCTTTTTTGCTGTCGCCGCCGCAACCGGTAAGCATAACAGCCATGGTCAGCATAGCCATCAGCACAACTAAAATTTTCTTCATTGTCTTACATCTCCTTATATTTTAAATTTAAAGGGTAACAAGTTCATCCGCGCTCAATCTTACACAAGCAATATTGCAACGCTTATAAGTATAGGTGAGCATAAGGTTCTCGCCGTCAGCAATAATCGCCGGATAGGAAAATTCCGCAGGCTCTGTTTCCAGGTCAAACAGCTTTTGCCAGCTCGCACCCTCATCTGTGGATTTGAACAGACTTAAGGGAGAACGCTGACCCCAGTTGGCAGCCACCGGATTGCACACCAAGTAGAGTACACCGCCGGCAGTCCGCACCAAGTCAAGACCGCTGTTATTGTTCGGCAGACTCAAAGCGTAGGCACTGCACCAGGTTTCGCCGTCATCCGCAGAATCGCTGCGATAGACAAAGCCCTCGCTGCTGCGCAGCAGCATATGCACGCTGCCGTCCGCACTCTGCCACAGGCTCGGCTGGATTACGCCGCGTCCGTAAAAAGACTGCTGGCTTACGGCAATATTACTGTCGGCAGTCTTTTCGCCTGTCTGATATTGCAGTCCCTCAATCTGCACTGCAGAGGATTTATGCCAGCTTGCGCCATCGTCATCGCTGATATCTGCAAAGGCCTTCCATATACCATGTTCGGTAGACACACCGGCAAGAATGCGTCCGCTCGCCAAGCGCAACGGCTTATTGCGTACAGGTCCGCGTCCTCCGCTCACATCACCGGGCACCAGCTCCTGCGGTCCGCTCCAGGTTTCGCCGTTATCCGTAGACTGCAGCAGCCACGTCTGCCAATCGGCAATCTGCTGGCCCTGCTTGTAAAACAGCAGCAATCTTCCGTCCGCGCCCGCAAAAAGCACCGGATTCCAGTTTGCCGCCGCCCCGTTCACCAGCAGCTTTGGCTCACTCCAGCCTGCATCCGTGCGTCTGCTGATGTAGATCCCCACGTCGCTTTCTCCCTCGTGCGTACCGCCGAACCAACAGCACAGCAGGCTGCCGTCGGGCAGCGCCAATACTGTTGAAGCATGGCAGAACGCTGTAGGCAGACAGCGCATAATCAATTCCTTTTGCATTATATCAATCACATCCAAAAAAGTCGCATAATTCTATAACATAAATATTGTAACACATATACAAAAAAGCGTAAACTATTTTCTTCACATTTCTGACAAATTTTGTCCGTCGACACGTTGCTTACTAAGCCATTGGCAACGCTTTGCAGTCCGCAGGCAAAAAATGCGCAGGCTTTTGGCTTGCGCAGCTGCTTATTTATTTGACGTACACCTTTTCTTCATCAGATATAAGGCAATCATTTTGCCATGATGTACATTGCAACTTATAGTATTCCTGTAAGCTCCCTAATTAAAATGTAAGCCTCATCTGATGCCAGACAGCATTTCCATGCGTAGATTTATCGGACACTCCCTCATCGGCAAAGCCGAATTTTGCATAATAATGAACGAGCCTATCCTTGCAGGTCAGCACCAGGCCCTTTCTCCCCTGTTTTCTGGCATCCTCAATCGCACGGTGAATCAGCTCCCCGGCATAGCCATGCTTGCGATAAGCAGGAATGGTATTGACACCGAAAATCATCTGCCACGCGCCGTTTTCATCGTGCAGCGTTGCCTTCTCGTACATTTCATCCGTCAAATCAGGCTCATCCGTCACAAAACCGTCCACGAAGGCAATCAGCTTTTCAGCCTCATACATAAGCCAGAAATGATTGCCGTAATATTTCACTCTGTCAACAAACTCCTTTTCCGTTGCTGCCTCCGCCGGCGGAAAGCATTCTGCCTCCACTGCGGCAATCGCGGCAATATCTTCCTTAGTTGCATATTTTATAACCATAAGTTCTTCTCCTTAATAATTATTTATTCAAAGCACATGCATCACAATATTTTGTTACGCTTTGAAGTTTTCCTCACCTTTAATTATAGCACTAGCAAAATTGCAAATCCTAATAAGTATATCATGAATCGTAATTCGATTAAACAGAAAAAAGCAGAAGATATTCTTAGTAGTTGCCTTTTTTGCAAAAACTGGGAGCGCTTTTATCTGCAAAAAATGTTTGCTTTACGAACTATTGTTTTTATTCTTTTTCTATGTTATAATTACCTTAGTTGCATGAGCCACCGCAATTTTGCGGAGCTCTTGCCTGGTCGTGCGGACCAGTGGCGCCTGTCGAGCTTTCGGCAGGCGCTTTTTTTACATCTGCCATCTTATATATTTTTGCCTAACTTTATGCTATAATCAAAGGAGGAAACATATGAAAAAGCAAGTATCTAATCTTGACAAACTCACTCTTTCCAACGATTTTCTGTTCAAGCACGTTATGCTCAGAAAGCGCATCTGCAAGCATATTCTGGAGGAGCTTTTACACACCAAAATTGCAGATATCACCTATCTTGAAGCAGAACAGACACTTGATGTTTATCCCGACAGCCATGGTATTCGCCTGGACGTCAGAATTGCTGATGACACCAATACGCACTATAATCTCGAAATGCAGGTCAAAAATCCTGTCAGCCGTACTGGTAAATTTCAACTTCCCAAGCGCACTCGCTACTACCAGGCCATGTTGGATACAGATATGCTGCAAAAGGGACAAGATTATGACGAGCTTTCTCCCACTTATATCATCTTCTTCTGCCTGTTTGACTTCTTTGAGGATTCCCAGCGTATTTATACTTTTAAAAGACGTTGCATGGAAAACATGGAGATTGAATTAGCAGATGAAGCTGCTATTATGTTTCTTAACACATTAGGCACTAAGGGCGATGTATCGCCGGATATTCAAAGCCTGTTTGACTACATCAACAACAATACAGTTACCAGCAACTTCACCCGTGAGGTTGCCGATACGATTACGGAAATCAAGAATGATAAGAAAGTGAGGGATTCCTATATGACTTACGAAATGCGTATAAAGGATACTCTTGCCGAAGGTGAAGCTAAAGGTAGAGTTGAAGGTAAAGCTGAAGGTATAGCCGAAGAAAAACTTGCTACTGCTAAGCGTCTTTTAAGGATGGGTTTGTCAGTACAAGATGTCGCTAAAGGTACTTCGCTTTCTGTTGAGCAGGTTGAAAAAATTAAGGCTGAACAAGCTTGATAAGAACGTGAGGGATTCCTATATGACTTATGAAATGCGTATGAAGGATATTCGCGAAGAATCTCTTGCCGAAGGTGAGGCTAAAGGTAGAACTGAAGGAAAATCCGAAGGTATAGCTGAAGAAAAACTCAGAGTAGCTAAACTCATGCTGGCTAAAGGTTCCTATTCTCCGCAAGAAATCGTTGAAATTTCCGGTTTGTCTATTGATGATATAGAAAAGCTAAAGCATGATATGCATGTAGAGAAGCAAGAATGATCCTAGCCCCTACTACCACCGCCGTGTGCTTCCGCACACGGCTTTTTTTCTGCCCGCACAAAAAATTTCCCGAACGCTGCCAAACACAGCTGTCGGGAGATTTTCAAATATCTTCATATAAACAACAGGACTCAACGCCTGTCAGCTGCAAGAGCATCTTATTTACCGCTGTCAAAAAGTGCTTCGACAAACTTATCCGGCTCAAAGGGGCGGAAGTCCATAATGCCTTCGCCTACGCCAATCCATTTAACCGGCAGTCCCAGCTCTTCCTTAATTGCCACAACCACACCGCCCTTAGCAGTGCCGTCCAGCTTTGTGAGTACAACGCCGGTAACCTTGGCGGTTTCCATAAACACCTTAGCCTGATTGATTGCGTTCTGACCGGTAGTAGCATCCAGAACCAGGAAGGTTTCGTGCGGAGCTTCAGGAATTTCGCGCTTAATAATGCGGTGAATTTTTTCCAGCTCGTTCATCAGGTTAGCCTTGTTATGCAAGCGTCCTGCAGTATCAATAAAGAGGATATCTGCCTTACGCGCAATCGCTGCCTTCATAGCGTCAAAGACAACTGCCGCCGGATCAGCACCTTCTGCATGGCGGATAACGTCGCAATGCGCACGCTCGCCCCAAATTTGCAGCTGCTCGCCTGCCGCAGCGCGGAAGGTATCGCCTGCTGCCAGAACAACCTTGTATTTGAACAAAGTGAAGTAATTTGCCAGCTTGCCGATAGTAGTAGTCTTGCCTACACCGTTAACGCCAACAACAAGAATAACCGTCGGCTTGGCACCGATACGTGTACGTTGGCCGCTGTCTGCCAGCATTTCTGCCATATATTTTTTCAAGAAAGGTATAACATCCTCGGTACCGCTGATTTCTTTCTTCTTCGCTGCTTTACGCACTGCGTCGATCAGCTTTTCGGTAGTTTTTACGCCTACGTCCGCAGACAGCAGAATCATTTCCAGCTCATCGAGAAAATCATCGTCAATCGCAGCAGACAGGCCTACAAGCTCCTGAATGCGGTCAGTAAAATTGCGTCTTGTTTTAGAAAGGCCTTCCTTTAAACGCTCAAAAAATCCCATTATTCATTCTCCTTTGCATTTATTTTTACGGATAATAGTTTAGAAACACCGGATTCTTCCATAGTTACGCCATACATGATATCAGCGCATTCCATCGTTCCCTTACGGTGCGTAATCACGATAAACTGCGTGTTTCCTGCATAATCCCGCAGGAAATCGGCAAAACGCTGAATGTTGGCATCATCCAGAGGCGCGTCAATTTCGTCCAAAATGCAGAACGGCGAAGGCTGATAGCTCAAAAGAGCAAAGAGCAGTGCGATAACCGTCAGCGCTCTTTCGCCGCCGCTCATCAGATACAGGCTCTGCAGCTTTTTGCCAGGTGGTTGGACATCGATATCAATACCGGAATCCAGCAGATTATCCGGCTCTGTGAGACGCAGCACCGCCGTACCGCCGCCAAATATCTTGACATAGCATTGCGCAAAGTATTCGTTGATTTTGGCAAAGGCCTCCTTGAAGCGTTTGGTCATACCGCTGTTGATTTCTGCGATAACAGCCTCCAGATTTTCCTTTGCTATACACAAATCATTATATTGCTTACACAGGAATTCGCTGCGCTCCTTCACTGCGTTATATTCTTCAATCGCCGCCGCATTAATCGGTCCCAGGTCTGCAATCTGCAGTGTCAGACAGCTTTCCTGTTTTTGCAGCGCCGCCAGATCCATGGCCTGCAGCTCGGCAAAATCCTGACCGCGCGCCGCCGCCTCATCCAGCTGATAATCCTGCTGCAGCTGCTCACGAATATGGCCGCAGTTGCTTTCGTGCCGTGCCAAGTCCAGCTCTGTCTGCTTCAGCTGTGCTTCACTGTCATTCACCTGCTTGCGCAGTCCGGCAATCTCTTTTTCAATATCCTGCTGTTTATCAAGCAGGCTGCCGCGCTTCTGAGCAAAGTCATCCTTACCGCCCAGAATCTGCTGCAGTTGTGCCAACAGCTCATCGCTTTGCTGCTGCAGGCGTTGCTTTTGCACACCACAGTCGGCAATTTCCTGCTGTCTGCGCTCCTGCTCTTTTTGGTTGGCAGCAATTTCCTCCTGCAGCCGCAGTGTATCCTGGTCAAGTCTGTGCATAGCCTTGCTGATATCCTGCGTGCGTACGGCAGAGGTCTGCAGCGTAATTTTGGCATCCTGCAGCTGGTTATCCAATGCAGTAACCGCACTGCCGTATTTGGCGATTTCCTTCTTCAGGTTATCCAACAGCTCCTTGGCCTCGGTATCCTGTCCTTCGCGCTCGGCAACTGCCGCGCGCAGCTCCTTAACCTTATCACGGTTTGCCATATAGGCCGCAGTGATATTGCTGCGATCATCCAAAAGCAGCAGCAGGCGCTCATTATCGCGCGTTTTCTGTTGCTGTACCTGCTCCAGATTGAGCTTGAGCCTGTCGGCCTTAAGCTGCTGCTGACGCAGCTCTGCTGCCAATTGCTGCAGCTGCTCCTTTTGCTTGCCTTCGGTTTCTTCCAGCTCCTCCAGCTTTTCCTGCCAGCTGAGCATCTCGGCATGCAGCTGCTTCACCTGTGCTGCCGCCTGAGCAATTTCTACATTACGGCTCAAATAGCCTTCCTTATGCTTTTTACTGCCGCCGCTCATACTGCCGCCAGCGTTTACCACATCGCCGTCAAGCGTAACTACGCGCAGACGGTAGCGTCCGGCCTTTGCTGCAGCCAAGGCAGCATCAATGTTTTCGGCAATCAGCACTCTGCCCAACAAAAAGCGGACAGCGTTTTCCGCCTCGGGCTTGAAGCCGATTAAATCAACCGCATAGCCAAGAATTCCCGGCAGCTTCGCCAGTGCTTCCTCCTCGCGGTTCGGGCCGCGACGCTGTACGGTATCCAGCGGCAGGAAGGTTGCGCGTCCGCTATTGGAACGCTTCAAATAAGCAATTGCTTCCTTCGCCGCATTGGCAGAGCGCATCACCAGGTTCTGCGCACCCTCGCCCAACGCTGTTTCGATAGCAGCGACATATTTATCTTCTACCTGCAACAGCTCCGCTGCCACGCCTACAACCTGCTCACGCCAAGGCTCCTGCGCCTTCAGCACCGCTTTGATGCCATAGCTGAAGCCCTCGTAGCTCTGCTGCAGACGCTTTAAGCTCTGCTCGCGTGTTTCGGCCGCCGTCAGCTGACGCTGGCACTGCTGCTGACTGCTGCGTACAGCCTGCAGCTCCTTTTGACCTGCATCATAGGCACTGCGCAGCTCCTCGCCCTTTTTGCGCACCAGCTCCATACCGTGAGCGCACTGCGACTGCTGCTCCAACAGGCTGCTGTACTGCTCCTGTGCCTGACGGTCCGCCGCCTCGGCTTCTTCTATACTTTTCTTCAAAGCCTCGCGGCGACGTGCGCGCTGCTCCTGCTCCTGTTCCAGATTATGCAGCTCGTTGCGTAGCTTAATCATCTCCTGCATGCCGCTGAAGAACTGTGACTGCGCCTGCTCATCATTGCGCTTCGCCTCTTCCAGCTTAGCGCTCTGCTCGTCACGCTGCGCCTGCAGATGCTTCACAGCGCCATCGGCCACAGCATGTCTTTTTTCGACAGCATCAAACTCTGTTGCCAGCTCCTGCATTCTCGCTTCCTGCTCGCGCACCTGCTGCTCCAAACGCTCATTGCGCTGCACTAAGCGTTCGCTGGCCTTTTCGTTCTGGCTGACACGTTCATCCAAAACCTTTTGGTCACCGCGCAGCTTTTCCAAAGCAGTTTCGCGGTTTTTGATATCATCCTGTAATTTATTATAAGCCTCGGCCAGCTTATCCAGCTCCTGCTGTACCTGTACGGCCTCGGCCTGCATGCTGCCGACCTTCGCTGCCTGCTCGGAATAAGCACTTGCCGCCGCTTCTTTTTTCGCCTGCAGCTCATTGCCTGTTTCCTCCAGCGCATCCAAACGACGCAAAAGCACGGATAAACGGCAACGGCGCAACGCCTCGCTCAGCTCGTTGAACTGCTGCGTTTTGGCTGCTGCCTGCGCCAAAGGCTCTACCTGCGCATCCACCTCACTGCGGATATCGTTGATACGCGTAAGGTTATTGGCCGTATCATCCAGCTTGCGCACCGCATCCTTTTTGCGCAGACGGTACTTGGCAATACCTGCCGCTTCTTCAAACAGACTGCGTCTGTCCTCGGGACGGCTGTTTAAAACCTCATCAATTTTATTCTGGCCGATAATGGACATGGAGCCCTTACCAAGACCGGTATCCGCCATCAGGTCGATTATATCCTTCAGGCGGCAGCTTTTCTTATTAATCGCATATTCGCTTTCGCCGCTGCGGAAAATGCGGCGCGTCAGGCTTACCTGCTCAAAATCGAGCGGCAGTGTTCTGTCGCTGTTATCAAAATCAACGGTGACCTCTGCTACGCCCAACGCTCTGCGCTTGCCGCTGCCGGAGAAGATAACATCCTCCATTTTGCTGCCACGCAGATACTTGGCGCTCTGCTCGCCCAACACCCAACGGATGGCATCCGAAATATTGCTCTTGCCCGAACCGTTCGGTCCGACAACAGCAGTAATTCCCTTGTCAAAGGTCAATTCAGTTTTATCAGCAAAGGATTTAAAGCCATAGGTTGAAAAGGACTTTAAACGCACTAGAAATCACCCATTTTCTCTAAGTCAGTTATTATATCTTTTTATTGTATCATAAAATGCTGTTTTTTTACACCATGAAGAACTTCTCTTATGTTAAAAATTGCAAAATAACCCGCCAGCGCTCAGCCAAACCTTCAAGACGCAGGCGCGCGTTGGCAGGACTTGTGGACGGCAAATAGAAAACCTGCACCCGCTCAGGCAGTTTTTTGGCAAAATATTTTTTAAAGGCTGCAGCCGCCTTGCCTCCGTTGCACACTACCGCCTGCAAATGCGGCAGCTCGCTTACAAGCTCGATAACAGCATTCGGCGCTTCGTTTTTGATGTTGCTGTCCAAGCTGCCGTCACGCTCGCAATAGCCCAGCGTATCCCACAGCGCCAAGTGATGCTTATGCAGCAAAGCCTGCTTAACCGCGTAATTTTGCGGCACATCCTCATTTAAAAGCAGTGCCAGCAATCGCCAGAAGCGGTTTTGCGGATGCGCGTAATATTCCTGCTGCTCCAATGATTTTATCCCCGGCATAGAGCCGAGAATCAATATTCTGCTTTGCTCGTCCGCTATCGGTGCGAAGGATTTACATGTGGACATACTCTTATCTCATCTGCCTTATCTTGAATTATCTGCAGCGCAAGACCCGGGAAGTATTCCTCCCAATAGCGCAGGTTACAGCTTTTTTGCCCACGCAGCTTCGATTCCAGGCGTGCAGGGCAATATATAGTAATAGCGCCGCAGTCAGCCAACTTTTCTAATTTTGACGTCACTTCGGTGCGCAGCACTCTGCTTTTTACCAGCTCACCCATCGCCGGGTGAAACGGTCCCGCAAGGATATTCCCCGGCGTGCACAGCTCATCGTCAGGCTGCAGGCCGATGCGGATAACATTCACGCCTGCTTCCGTCAGTTCGCGGTAAACCCAGGCTGCCTGCGTCACGGCCTCCTCCTGCGTCAGCGGTACAAAACGCCCCGCCGCGTAGTCCGCAGCCAGCGGCGTACCCTTGATTACTAATAAAGGATAGATGCGTGCCACGTCAGGCTGCATTGCTATCGCTTTGCGTACTGTTTCCTGCACGCTGTCAAAGCTTTGCTCGGGCATGCCCACCATCAGCTGCAGGCCGACTTGAAAGCCGAAGCGTTTTAAAAGCGCCACCGCCGGCGCCACCTGCGCCGCCGTGTGTCCGCGCTCCGCTGCCGCCAGCACCCTGTCATCAAGCGACTGCACGCCCAGCTCCACCAAGCGCACCCCATGACACTGCAAAAGCTGCAAGCGTTCTTCATCTATATAGTCCGGGCGTGTGGAAAGGCGCACGCTACCGATAAAGCCTTCGGCCAGCAATGCGTCCGTCAGCGCCAAAAGCTCCTCCTGCAGCTCCAGGGGCAGCCCGGTAAAACTGCCGCCGTAAAACGCCGCCTCGTTGACCACGCTCGGACGCAGCCAGCTGCGCCAACGCGCAAGCTGCTCCTTGGCACCTGCGACAGCAGCCAGCTTCTGTCCGCTAATTGTCTTTTGGTTACAAAAAACGCATTGATGCGGACAGCCTGCATGCGGTATGAAAATCGGCAGAATAGACATAGATATCCCTTCTTTTGAACAAAAACACAGCTTTTATGTAAATTTTTCAGGAAAAAGCTAAATTAATGATAACTATTCCTATTGACATTATCCCCTATAGGGGGTTATTATAGTTTTGCAAGAAATTTAATAGGAATGTGATGCAGCAATGAAATTATCTCATATGGAGTTTATAAAAACAAGTCTTCCCTTTACATTTTCTACAATGGCGGCCTCGCTTATGGGTGCTGTCGACACTGCAGTAGTCGGGCATTTGGGGAATTATACATACATTAACGCCGTTTCTTTAGGCGCAGTAATTTTCAGCACAGTCTATTGGCTTTTCGGCTTTCTGAAAATATCTACCAGCGGTTTTGCGGCACAAGCCTTAGGTCAGCATGATCGCAAGCTGCTTGCCGGTGCTTTTATCCGCGGAGTGCTTGCAGCCTTCGGCATCGGCCTGCTGCTCGTCATTTTGCAGGAGCCTATCTGGCGGACAGCTCTGCTGCTCTTCAATCCCGACGCAGCAACCAGGCCTATGTTAGAGCAATATTATCGCATGCTCATTTGGATTATGCCGCTGACGCTCGTTTTCCAGACTGCACAGGGATGGTTCGCCGGCACGCTGCATGTACGTATCGCTGTACTCACCGCACTTGCCAGCAACATCATCAACCTGCTGCTGGACGTGCTTTTTGTCATTGTATTGCATTATGAGGTAACCGGCGTTGCTGCTGCCACCTGCATCGCCAATATTACCGGCTTTTTAGCTATTCTGTACTTTTATGCCAAGCATAAGCCCCTGCCGCTGACAGCAGTTCCGCTGCGAAAAATCTTTTCCGGTCCCACTTGCCGCCAGATGCTGCAATGCGGTTCGCATCTCACCGTGCGTATGTTCTGCATGATTATCATGGTCAACAGCTTTATGCATCAAAGCTCAGCCTTCGGCGGCGAGCTTTTGGCCGCTAATTCTATTCTTTTCCAGATCCAATTCATCATGGGTGATATTCTGACCGGCCTTTCGCAGGCAGGTGCCATCTATTCCGGCATTGCCTTCGGCGAGCATGACCGCTCCATGCTCAATGATACGCTGCGCATCAGCTTCATCTGGGCCATCGGCTTCGGCCTGCTGCAGACTGTCGGCTATTATTGCTGTCGTCACGCCATTCTTGGCTGCTTCACCAATCTGCACAGCGTCATTGCCACAGCGCAACAGTACGATTTGTTCATAGCCTTCTTCCCGCTTATCAGCGCGCTTGGCATCGTCTACTACGGCGTCTTCAATGGTGCGCTCTACACCAGGCCTATCTGCATCTCCATGCTGCTGACCGCAGGCTGTTACCTTACCGCCTACTTTACGCTTATCCCGCTTTACGGCAACATCGGCCTGTGTCTGGCCTTCCTCATCTTCTATATTGCCCGCAGCAGCTTTTTACTGTTCTTCGTTCCCAAGCTGCAGCAAAGAGTAGCTTTGGTCTAATCTCAAACATGACTGCACGTTCTTAACGTGCAGTCTTTTTTTAGCGCAGATATTGGTCAATAGCCGCTTCAAAATCTTCCAGACTTTTGCTGCCCTCACCCTTTTCGATAGCGTGCAGAATGCAATGCTCCAGATGGTCCTTCAAAATAACCTTGGCCGTATTATCCAGCGCCTTGCGCACCGCAGCTATCTGAATCAGCACCTCAGAGCAATCCCTGTCGTTATCTACCATAGTCTTGATAGAACGCACATGGCCTTCAATGCGTGCCAGGCGGTTGACAACTTTCTTCTTATTAGGATGGTTGTGAGCGTGTGCATGAGCTTCCTGCAGAGCCTGCTGCTTTTTATCATCCTGCTGATTTAGCTCCGCCTGCCTGCGCACATATTCCAATAAAGATTTTTCCTCTGCCATTACTGTCACCAACCTTATCTCTACATTATTAAAAGGGAGCGCACTAAACACGCTCCCTCATTTTATTCCGCTGCCTGTGGCGTCAAAATGCTTTCGATTACCAAAGCAACACCGTCATCATTATTGGATGCCGTAATGATTTTTGCATTCTGCTTCACGCTGTCCTTAGCATTGGCAACAGCAACGCCGATACCGGCATTGGCAATCATCTTCACATCGTTATTGGAATCACCGATGCACATAATTTCCTGCGGTTGTACGCCGTAGCTTGCAGCTACGCTCTTAACCGCCTCCCATTTGTTGACACCGGGCTCCATCAGCTCCAGGAAATTGTCTTTAGAGCTGGTAACATCCAGCTTGCCGGCAAAATCCTCTTTGAACTGCTGCCATACATCGGCAAATTCCTCGCTCTTGGTCATTACCAGAATCTTGTACGGTTCTTCATCCGTATGATACAGTGCATCACCGATAGCAGTTGTCTGAATACCGCTGATTTTGGTATACATGCGGGAACAGTCATTCTCCTGCTTAATCAAAATACTGTCACCCACATAAAGCTGCAGGTAATAGCCCTTCTCGCGGCAGTACGCCAGTACCTCGTTGGCTGTAGGCAGCTTCATCTTGTGCTCGTAATAAACCTTACCGCTCAGGCTGCCCTTAACGAGAGCGCCGTTATAGGTAACCAGCGGCACATCAAGGCCCAGCTTTTGCGCATAGGGACGCACGGAAACGTACATTCTGCCCGTGGCAATCAAAAAAATCTTGCCTGCGTCCAGTGCCTTTCTGATAGCTGCCTCATTACGCGGAGAAATTTGGCAGTCCTTATTTAAAAGTGTATCATCCATATCGCTGGCAATCAACTTAATTTCCATGCTCAACCTGCTCCTTTAACATCAATTTATCCAACACAATAGCGGCTGCCGGATAAAGCAGCAAAAGAAAAATACCGTGCATAATGCCAAAGTTAAGGTCATAACCCGGCAGCATGCGGCAAACGGTTACGGCACCCTCCATGGAAAAGGCAGCCATCACCAGCATAGCCTTTATGCAATCATTTCTGCGCTGCGCAAGCTCCTGCAGCCTTGTCAGCAAAAACTGCTTGTCGACAATAACATGCATCAGCTTCAGGCCCAGGCACATAAAAGCGCCTTCGATAAAGGAACCTGCCACCAGACCGCCCAGGGTAACAACCTGCAGCATACCGGTTACATATTCACAAAGGAAAAAAATGACGCTCAGCGTCAGCCACATTGTAGCTAAATTATACATTGTTTTCTTCAAATTAACCACCAAGATACATTATAACACAGACAGCCGTCAAATTACACCAGGCGTCTGATATTTTATGATGCTCTTAAGCATATTTTGCAAGTATTTCTGCATATTTTGTGGTAAAATAAATTTATTAACGTAAGCAGACAGCATTGTCTGTACGAAAGGAGCAGTTTATATGAAGCGCAGTGATAAATTCCGCCAGGCTAACCGTGAAGCTCTGGCTACCGTTATCGCCACCATCGCCGTCATCATCTTCTGGTGCCTGACAGGCTTTGGACTCGCAGACAGCGATATTACCTTTTGGCATACACCTCTTTGGGTTTGGGGCGGCTGTGTCGGCACCTGGCTCTTTGCCATCGCTGTTACCGTTTTCCTGACTAAGAAGGTATTTGTCAACTTTGATTTGGATGACAGCACGGAGGATAAACAGCATGAGTAGTATTGTAAACATTTTACCCGCACTGGCCTTCCTGCTGATTCTGTTGAGCATCAGCGCCTATATCCAGCGCACGTCAAAAGAAAACAGGCAAAAGGATTTCGCCAAGGATTACTTCATCGGCGGCCGTACTCTCGGCGGCTTTGTGCTGGCTATGACCACCGCTGCCACCTACAGCAGCGTAAGCACCTTCGTCGGCGGTCCGGGCGTAGCCTGGGTTATCGGCTACGGCTGGCTGTACATGGCCATCGTACAGGTAGTCGTTATCTTCCTCGTCTTGGGCGTGTTCGGCAAAAAAATTGCCCTCATCGCGCGCGAAATTGACGCCGTAACCGTCATTGACGTACTGCATGCCCGCTATCATTCAGACTTTCTGGCGAACATGGCCGCCGTTGTTATTGTCGCCTTCTTCTGCGCCACTATGGTGGCACAGTTCGTCGGCGCTGCCAAGCTCTTCGAAGCAGTAACCGGCTTTTCTTACCTCACCGGCCTCACGATGTTCGGCCTAATTGTTGTCATCTACACCACTATCGGCGGCTTTAAGGGCGTTGCCGTTACCGACGCCTGCTGCGCCATCGCCATGATCGTCGGCCTGTGCATCCTCATGGGCGGCATGATGCACACAGGCGGCGGCTTCAACAAAATCATGAGCTACATCAGCACGCAGCACCCCGATATGCTGGAGCCGCTTTCCCGCGGCAAAATGCCGATTTCTCTGTATATCAGCCAATGGCTGCTCGTCGGTATCTGTACGCTGTCGCTGCCGCAATCTGTTGTCCGCGGCATCAGCTACAAGGATACCAAGGCGTTGCACAATGCTATGATTATTGGCACCATTGTCATAGGCGCTATGACGCTTGTCGCAACCTGGATCGGTGTCATCAGCAAAGGTATTCTTACCGGACCTATTACAGCCTACGGCAACAGCGTTGATAACATCATGCCTATCGCCATCGTGCAAAGCCTCACTCCCTTCTGGGCCGGCGTCATTATCATCGGACCGATTGCAGCAACCATTTCCACCGTATCCTCGCTGCTGCTTTCCTCGTCCTCCTCTATCGTTAAGGACGTTTACATGAACATCAAGGGCAAGCGCGAAGAACAGCTCAGCAATAATCAGATTCGCCTCTACAGCCTGGGCGTGACAATTATTCTCGGCCTTTTGGTTTATGCCATTGCCATAAAACCGCCAAGCGTTATCTGGCAGATTAATATGTTTGCCTTCGGCGGTCTGGAAACAGCCTTCTTCTGGGTACTGATTTTCGGTCTTTTCTGGCCCAAGGCCAACAAATACGGCGCTATTGCAGCCATGGGCGGCGGCGTTATCATCTACTGCCTGGCTATGGTCTTCAAAATTAAGGTGCTCGATCTGCATCAGATTGTGCTTGGCATCGGTCTTTCCTTGCTGTGCTTCTTCATCGGCAACAGCTTCGGCAAGACAGCTGATGAAAAAACACTGCGCATTTTCTTCCCCGAAAAATTTGACGACGAAAAATAAATAAAGCCGCATATTATTCCAATATCCCAAAATCAAAATCTCTGCTTACGGTGTTTGCAAGCACCTTGGCAGAGATTTTTTATGCTCTGTTTTCTTTATAAAATTAAGTATCTGGCAATATTTACCTATGATCTTCTTGCATTTAACAGACGCTGCTGATTAATTTCCTCATAGATAAAATTTTCTCAATGCTGACACTCCTGTCATTTATATCCGCCTTATTCTTATTTACAAAAAGGACAAATAGTTTTCATTGAGTAATCATGATTATCCATTGACATAGAATATTATTTTCTGCTATCTTAAAGATATAAGCAGTTCTCAGCCACTCACCCCACGATACAGGAAGGAGCGTGCCGTCATGCTAAAAAAATCTGTCATTATTCTCGCAGGAATGTTGCTTTTAATTACCAGCTGCTTTGCCAACACACGTATACAACAATCTGCTAAACAACAACTAATCCCCAAGGTCAAGGAGGTCACAATTATGGATTTTTCCCAAGAAAAAGAAAACGTTATCTATCTTGCAGGAGGCTGCTTCTGGGGGTTGGAAAAACTGATGCAATCCATACCTGGCGTAATCGATGCCCAAAGCGGTTATGCCAACGGCACAGGCAAAGCAGATGCCAAGTATCAGACAATCTTGGGCGGGAAAACTGGTTTTCGCGAAACCGTGCGTGTTGAATACGATCCGGCAAAGGTAAGTCTTGACCATCTGCTCTTGGCATATTTTTACGTTATTGACCCAACAGTCCTCAACAAACAGGGTAATGATACCGGAACACAGTATCAGACTGGCATCTACTATACCAATACACAAGTGCAGGCTGTCGTAGAACGTATCGTGGAACTGGAACGCGGTCGTCATAAGGTATTTGCAGTCGAAGTCGGGCCACTGAAAAACTATTATCCGGCAGAAGAATATCATCAGAACTATCTTGATAAAAATCCGGGCGGATACTGCCACATATCGCCTGCCAAAATCAAACTGCTCAGCAGTTTGAAAATTGATGCCGGTGCCTACAAAAAACCTGCTGCCGAAACTATACGCGATAAGCTTACCGCAGAACAATTTCAGGTAACACAGCAAAACGGTACCGAACGACCGTTCCACAACGAATTCTGGGATAAATTTGCCAAAGGCATCTATGTTGATATCGTAACCGGCGAACCGCTCTTTTCTTCAACCGACAAATATCAGAGCAGCTGCGGCTGGCCCGCCTTTACCAAGCCTATTGAAGCACCTTTGCTAGTCGAACGCAAGGATACAAGCTATGGTATGGTACGCACCGAAGTGCGCAGCCGCAGCGGTGATTCGCATTTGGGCCATGTTTTCACCGGTGACCGCGAATCACCCAACGGTGTACGTTACTGCATCAACAGTGCTTCCCTGCGCTTTATCCCCTACGAACAGATGGAAGCCGAAGGCTATGGCTATCTGTTGGACCTTTTCAAATAATACTCTCTAATCAGGCATCATATGACTTCGATAATTTCTACACCCTTGTACGAACATAACCGTTTAAAAATTTCTATTAAATCCTCACGGTATTGATTATAAATGATTTTTCGTCTATACTTAGGTGTAAAGACTATATGATATTTGCATACCCATTTTGAATACGATAATTCGTTAGTTTTATTTGCCATTAATACGTCATTCCTTTCTTTGCAATAGTGACTTGAACACTTACTATTGTATATCGGAATGACGTTTTTTTGTATAACAAGCAATGCGTACCCGCATAGCGGGTGGTTCTGTGTGAAGCACTCTCTCATTTCTTTGAAAAGAATCTCGATAGCGCTCCACGGACTAAAGCCACATAAAAAAAGTCCGCCCTTGCGGACGGACTTTTCAGCATAAACCGGATTATTTACGGATACCCAGTTTAGCAATGATTGCACGATAGCGCTCGATGTCTTTGCTAGCCAGGTAGTTCAGCAGGCCACGACGTTTACCTACCAGTTTCAGCAGGCCACGACGGGAATGATGATCTTTTTTGTGCTCTTTCAGATGCTCGGTCAAATATTTGATGCGTTCGGTCAGAACTGCGATTTGTACCTCAGAAGAACCGGTGTCACCTTCATGACGTGCGTTTGCCAGAATTACTGCTTGTTTAGCTTCGCTAGTTAACATTGTTTGTTTCCTCCTAAAATTTCAAATTGCCATAAGCGTAGCAGCCGTTGGAGAATCGAACTGCCAGGCCTTGGTTCAAATACTATGATAGTATACCATATCTTGCCACTGTATAGCAAGTATTTTGTAAAGATTTTTATACAAACAGCTTTAATTTACCGCAATGCCGCTTCGCAGTCATGCTTATCCTGCGCCAGCTGCTGCTTGAGCTGCTCAATGCCGGCAAATTTTACTTCACCGCGGATGCGCTGCACAAAATGCACTGTGAGCTGCTTACCGTAAAGGTCACCGGTAAAATCAAAGATATTCGTTTCCAGACGCGGTTGGGCAACATCGCCAAAGGTCGGATTGTAACCAATATTGGCCATGCCGTGATAGCTTTTGCCGTTGACAATCACCCGCACAGCGTAAACTCCCCCCAGAGGAACCGCAACATGTGCATCCTCCAGCTCAATATTGGCCGTAGGATAACCAAGCAGTCTGCCACGCTCGTTGCCGTGCGCCACCGTGCCACTGATGCTGTAGCTGCGCCCCAGCATTGCTGCTGCCTCTGCTACCTCACCGGCAGCAATCAGCTGACGGATAGCGGTGCTGCTGATAACGGTTGCACCCTCGCTTACCAGCTCGCGCACAATCAGCTCAAAGCCCATGGCCTTGGCAGAAGCAGCCAACGTATAGACAGTTCCCTGTCCGCGGCAGCCGTAGGTGAAGTTGGCACCGACTACCAGACAGCTGTAATCAAGCTGCTGCAGTCGCTGCAAAAACTCCTGCGGCGAAAGATCTGCTACCTGCTGATTAAAGGGAATGTCCACCAGCACATCCACGCCAAGCTGCTGCAAAAGCTCCTGCTTTTGCGCACCTGTTATCAGCGCCGACGGCACTATGCCCGGACGAATCCATTCAAAGGGATGATTGCTGAAGGTAAATACCGCCAGCTGCGAATTACATTCACGCGCCTTCTCCCTTGCGGTTTCAATTACATCAAGATGACCGCGATGCAAACCGTCAAAGGTACCCAATGCTACCACACAGGGAGCGGAAAATTTATGCAGTTGTTCTAAAGAAGTAATAATCTCCATGCTTATTCCTCTGGCATCGGGTAATGCTCTAAGATTTTTTCTGCCTGCAGGCGCTCCTGCTCACAGCGGACGATGCCTAAGAATTCATCCCCCGGCCCCAGCAGTACGTATCTGCCGTCGGCAGTCTGCGCCACCGTGGTGCGTACACCGTTAGTGATACGCGCCGCCTGACGCGCGTTCACCTTGAGCTTAGGCAGCTCGGCAACGGCAGTCAGCGGCTCTGCGGCACAGGCTTCGGGATTCTCCGCGATTTCCTGCAGCGTGCAGGCCTTGTCAATCGTGTAGGCTCCCACCTGCGTGCGCAGCAAAAAGCTCATCGTACCGCAGGTTCCCAGCGCCGTCGCCAGGTCCTCGCCCAGAACGCGGATATAGGTACCCTTGGAGCAGGCCACGCGCACAGTAAAGCTGTTTGCCGTATAATGCAGAAGCTCCAGCTTATAGATCTCAATCGGACGTGCGGTGCGTTCCACCTCTACGCCCTGACGTGCCAGCTGATACAGCTTTTTGCCGTTGATTTTGATTGCCGAATACATCGGCGGCAGCTGCAGCTGCTTGCCGGTAAATTGCGCCAGCACCGCTTCTAGCTCCTGTTTGCCGAATGCAGGCACAGGCATCGTTTTGACAACCTCACCGCTGTCATCGCCGGTAACTGTCTGCGCACCCAGCGTAAATTCGGCAATATATTCCTTGCGGCCTTCCACAGCGAACTCCAGCAAACGGGTCGCACTGCCCGCAAAAACAGGAAGAACTCCTGCCGCGTCAGGGTCAAGAGTTCCCCCATGTCCGATTTTCTTTGTGTTAAGCACGCGCCGCAAAAAGCCGATAACATCGTGCGATGTCATCTGTGGTGGTTTTAATACATTAAAAATTGCGTCCATATTAAACCAATTTGCCCAATGCTTCCAGCAGCTGAGTGCGAGCCTCCTCTACCGGTGCATAAATCGTACAGCCTGCTGCCCGCAGATGACCGCCGCCGCCGAAGGCTACAGCCACAGCGGATACGTCAACGCTCTTGGAGCGCATGCTCACGCGCGTTACCGCCGGCTCAACGGCCTTGAACATAATAGCTACGTCAACGCCCTCAATATAGCGCGGGTAGGACACAAAGCTGTCGGTCTGGACATCCTTGTCATATAAATCGTTGGTAATTGTGAGATAAGCAATTTTGCCTTCATAAGCGAAGGTCAGCGAAGGCAGTACCTTGGCCAGCATCTCTACCGTATCACGGGAACGCACGTCCAGTGCATCGCTGATTTCGTTAGGCTGTACGCCGTATTCCAGCAGCTTGGCAGCATTACGCATAGTTTTCGGCGTAGTGTTGGCATAGCGGAACGAACCGCAGTCTGTGCTGATTGCTGTATAAAAGCAGGTAGCAATTTCCTTATCAAAGGGCCATTGCATAGCCATGAACAAATCGCACATTACCTCGCCCACGGCTGCTGCCTTGGCATCCAAGTAGAGATATTCGGCAAAGCGTTCGTTGGAAATATGGTGGTCGATGTTCAGCAGTATTTTTGCTTCTACAACCTCGGACACCAGACCAATACGGTCAAAGGAGCTGGCATCAATAACTACCAGCAAATCCGTCTGCAGCTTGCTGCCCTCTACCGGGCGTTCACACAATTCAATACCGGGAATAAAGCTAAAGCTTTTATTGATAACGTCATCACAGAAAACAGTAACCTGCTTGCCCTGTGCCAGCAAAAAGCGTGCCAGTCCCAAAGTGGAGCCCAAGGTGTCACCATCCGGGCTTACATGGGTGCACAGCACGATTTTTTCTGCCGCCAGCAGCATAGCGCCTGTTTCCTGCAGGCTAAGCTCCTTACTCATGCTCTGCTTCCTCGGCTGCAGGCTTTTCTTCCTGCTTAATCTTATCTAAGATGCTCTGAATATGCGCACTGTATTCTGCGGAGGTATCCTTCTGCAGAATCAGGGTCGGTGCAAAGCGCAGGCGGATACGTTTGGCGATTTCCGTACGCATAAAGCCTAATGCCTTGTTCAGAGCCTTCCAGGTTTCATCCTGTTTATCCTTGGGACCATACATGCTGATGAAAATCTTGGCATAGCTCATGTCATCTGTCAGCTCCACGCCAGTTACGGTAACAAACTGAATGCGCGGATCCTTGACATCATGCAGCAGCATTTTGCTGATTTCATGCTTGATGGCCTCTTGTACTTTTTCTACTCTAAGTCTTGCCATTTTCTTTTCCTCTATAATATAGATACAGACTGACGTACAGGCAGCAGCTGCGGGGAATGCGGCTTTTGCGGCCGGCATTCCTGCGCAATGTGCCTTATGCGGCAGACTATTCTACTGCGATTTCTTCCATGTCGTATACTTCAAAGATATCGCCCTCTTTAAGGTCGCTGAATTTCTCTAAAGTGATACCACATTCAAAGCCTTGGGCAACTTCCTTCACATCGTCCTTGAAGCGGCGCAGAGATTCGATAACGCCTTCGTGAACTACGATGCCGTCACGGACAACACGAACCTTGGAGCTGTTGGTAACCTTGCCTTCAACTACATAGCAGCCGGCAATCTTCAGCTTGGAAATAGTAATCAGCTGACGGATTTCTACGCGGCCTTGAATAACCTCTTTGAATTTAGGAGCAAGCATACCCTTGATAGCAGCCTCAACGTCGTTGAGTGCGTCGTAAATTACACGGTAGGTGCGTACGTCAACCTTCTCGGTTTCGGCAGCCTTACGCGCGTTAGCGTCAGGACGAACGTTAAAGCCGATAATCAGTGCGTTGGCAGCGGATGCCAGCATTACGTCGGACTCGGTGATAGCGCCTACGCCTGCATGGACAACGGCAACCTTAACCTCATCGTTTTTGATTTTCTCCAGGGATGCCTTCAATGCTTCGATGGTACCCTGAACGTCAGCCTTAACAACGATGTTCAGCTCTTTGATTTCGCCTTCTTTAATGCGTTGGAACAGGTCATCCAGAGAAACCTTGGAGTTCAGCTTGATTTCCTCTTCCTTCTTCTTAGCGATACGTTTTTCGGCAACGCCGCGGGCAGTCTTTTCATCGGTGCTGTCCAGAATATCGCCGGCAGCCGGTACATCGTTCAGGCCCAGTACCTCTACAGGGGTAGAAGGCAGAGCCTTCTTAACTTTTTCGCCACGGTCATTAATCATTGCACGAACCTTACCATAGGAGGTGCCGGCAATAATGGTATCACCGATATGCAGAGTACCGCGTTGTACCAGAACAGTAGCAACCGGGCCACGGCCTTTATCCAGCTGTGCCTCGATGATGGTGCCGTGAGCAGGCAGATTCGGGTTAGCCTTCAATTCCTGCATTTCAGCAACCAGCAGAATCATTTCGAGCAGGTCGCTGATGCCGGTTTTCTGATGTGCGGACACCGGTACCATGATGGTGTCGCCGCCCCAATCCTCAGGAATGAGCTCATGCTCTGCCAGCTGTTGTTTAACGTGATCCGGATTTGCGCCCGGACGGTCGATTTTATTGATAGCTACAATGATAGGTACCTTTGCGGCCTTAGCATGGTTGATAGCCTCGATGGTCTGCGGCATTACACCGTCATCTGCTGCCACAACCAGAATTGCAACGTCGGTTACCTGTGCGCCGCGGGCACGCATAGCTGTGAAAGCTTCATGGCCCGGGGTATCCAGGAATACAATCTGCTTGCCCTGGTAGTTTACCTTATAAGCACCGATGTGCTGGGTAATACCGCCGGCCTCGCGGGAAGTAACGTTGGTTTTGCGGATAGCGTCCAGCAAGGAGGTTTTACCATGGTCAACGTGGCCCATAACGGTAATAACCGGCGGACGCGGAACGCGTTTTTCAGGCGGATCGTCAACCTCGGGAATCTCTGTCGGATCCTCTTCCGGAGCCTTCTGGCCAACTTCTACGCCGAAGTTGTCGCCGATAAGCTGTGCGGTATCGAAATCGATATCCTGGTTGATGGTAACCATTACGCCCAGCATAAACAGAGCCTTGATTACTTCATTAACCTCACGCTTAATGAGCTTGGAAAATTCCTGTACATTGATGGATTCGCCGATTTCAACGTAGGTCGGACGAACGATTTCTACCGGAGCCTGTTGTTGCTTCGGTGCGGGCTTCTTGCCGCCGCGGTTTATCGGCATCTGATGGCCGGCGCTGCGGTTCGGACGGCTTTCGCGGGTAGCGTAGCTGCCCTTAATCTGCAGCTTGTTGTCCTTACGGCTCTTGCCTGCGTTGCGACCGCCCTGACGGTTATCGCGACCGCCTTCGCTGCGACCGCTACTGCGGCCTTCGCTGCGGCCACCGCTAACCTGTGCACGGCTTTCGCCATGTACGCTCGGGCCCTGCTGGCTCTTAGGACCTACAAAGATACCGCCCTGGCGTTGTTGGCCGTTGCGGTTACCCTGACGGTTGCCCTGACCGCCCTGCTGACCGTTGCGGTTTTGCGGACGGCCTTCGTTACGGCCGCCTTGGCGGTTGCCCTGCTGGCCACCGCGGTTTTGCTGCGGACGGCCTTCGTTGCGGCCACCCTGACGATTTTCGTTACGCCCTTGTTGAGCGTTGTTGTTATTGCGTTGATTTTGTTGCTGATTTTGTTGCATATTCCTCTGTCCGTTATTCCTATTCATATTGTTATCGTTTCTTTTAGCTGTATCCTGCGGACGCGCAGGAGCAGCCGGTTTGCTGACATCACGTTTTTCCGTCTTCGCCGGTTTGGGCGGTTCTGTTTTTTTATCGTATGCTTTACGGATAACAGACATAGCCTTGTCATCAGCTGCACTAAAATTAGTTTTTTCGATATTATTTTTCTTCAACAGGTCAATGACCTCATTTACCGGTTTGCCATAATCCTTGGCAACCTCATATATTCTTTTATTACCCATTCATCCACCTCCAGACCAGATAATAAGAAGCAGATTCATCTGCGAAGCTCGCGCAAGCTGCGCAGACAACTGTGATTTAAATCATTATTTTTTCAGCAGCATGTTGGCAAAATTCGCATCGGTAATAGCCACAGCTATTCTAGGTCCTTTGCCGATCGCATAGCCCAGCTCATTGCGCGTCAACAGCTCAATGACCTGCACGCCTGCCATCTCTGCCAGGAAATAAATTTCCTTTTTTGAATTAGGGGCAGCATCTTGTGCCAAAACAAGTACCTTGACCTTGCCGCTTTTTAAGGCAGCACGCACAGCTACATCACCGGAAGCGGTTTTGCCGGCTTTTTGCGCCAACCCTAAAGCAAAAGCAACCTTATTGCCTGCCATGCTCGAAATCCTCCAGCAGCTGCTTGAGTACATCCTCGCCGATAGGTCTCTCCAAAGCGCGCTCCAGACGTTTCTCCTTTACGGCCTTGGTAATGCATTCCTTATCGGGGCAGACATATGCGCCGCGTCCGTTCTTCTTGCCGGTGAGGTCAAGGCTGACCTCGCCCTCAGGTGAACGTACAACGCGCAGCAGAGCCTTTTTATCCTTCATTTCATTGCAGCCTAAGCATTTACGCTGCGGAACTTTTTTAACCTTCATCATGCTTCTTCCACGGGAGCAGGCTCAACAGCAGCCTCTTCGGCAGCCTGAGTTTCGCTCTTAATATCAATTTTCCAGCCGGTCAGCTTAGCAGCCAGGCGGGCATTTTGGCCTTCCTTGCCGATAGCCAGGGACAGCTGGTAATCCGGTACGACAACGCGGCAGATTTTGTCTGCTTCGTTAACGTTTGTCTTGACAACCTTTGCCGGGCTCAGAGCATTGGCAACATATTGTGCCGGATCTTCACTGTATTTTACAATATCAATCTTTTCACCGCGCAGCTCGTTAACGATAGTCTGTACGCGCATGCCCTTGTGGCCTACGCAGGCACCTACCGGATCAACATTGCTGTCAGCGGTATATACGGAAATCTTGGAGCGCATACCGGGCTCGCGGGCAACGGATTTGATTTCAACAACGCCGTCATGGATTTCCGGAACCTCCAGCTCAAACAGGCGCTTCAGCAGGCCGGGATGAGTACGGGAAACCATAATCTGCGGTCCCTTGTTGGTGCGCTTAACCTCAACAATATAGGTTTTCATACGCTCATGGTATTGGTAGATTTCACCGGGAATCTGCTCGTTCGGAGTCAGCACGGCTTCAACCTTGCCCAAATCGATATAAACGTTTTGGTTTTCCATGCGCTCGATAATACCGGTAACGATATCATTGGCACGGCTTTGGAAGCGTTCATATACCTGTCCGCGCTCTGCCTCACGGATACGCTGTACAACAAACTGCTTAGCGTTTTGGGCAGCAATACGGCCGAAGTTTTTCGGAGTAACCTCAACCTCTACGATATCGCCTGCAAGATACTGCGGGTTGATTGCCTGAGCATCCTCCAGAGTCATTTCGTTAATGCCGTCAGCCTCGCCTTCAACTACAGTGCGCTGAGCATATACATGGATTTCACCGGTTTCTTTATTCATTTCAACACGGACATTCTGGTTTGTGCCGGTGTTCTTCTTGTAAGCAGCAACCAAAGCGTCATCAACAGCCTGGAACAAAAGCTCGGGGTCAATACCCTTTTCCTTTCCTAATTCCTGGATTGCTGAGATAAAATCTGCGTTCACTTAATAAGCCTCCTATTTCTTAAATTAAAAGTCTATATGCGGTCTGATATTCGCAATCAGCCTACGTTCAATGCGGTCAGGATTTTTGAATTCCTTGCCTTTAATAATCTTTTTAACCTGTACAGCTTCGTCATCATGTGCTACCAGAATACCGGTCAGATTTTTCATTCCCTCCCACGGAGTATAGAACATAATGTCAACCTTGGTGCCGTAGGCAGCTTCAAAGTCCTTGTCCTTCTTCAGCGGACGGTCAATGCCCGGAGAAGAAACCTCCAAAAAGTATTTGTCGGGAATAGGATCCTCTGCATCCAGAATCTCCGTCAGCTTTTCGCTCACCATCTGGCAGTCATCAATTTCAACTCCACCAGGCTTATCGAGAAAAATCCGTAGGTACCAGTCCTTTTCACGCACATATTCTACATCAACCAGAGTAAGTCCGGTATCCTGCAGAAGGGGGGCTACCATTGCGGTAATCAGTGCTTCAACTTCTTTTGCCTGCATCATTTTCACCTCCATATTAAGTTTTTCTTTCTGTATTAACCTTGCGGCCAACACCTGCCTCTGCCGCAAATGCGTCAGAAACATCATAATAAGCGGAAAGAGCGGGCTTTAAACCCACTCTTTCACAAGTCATACTTATTTTGGCTATCCTTATTATAGCATCTGTTGACAAGTCTTGCAAGTAGCTTACGCTATATCTAGTTATTATATGTTAAATTTTATACAGAAAAATGCTAAATCTGCCACGTAAAATGTATACACTATGCTTTCCCTTGTCAGTGGCAAAAATATCTGCTACAGTAATATAGTAAACAGATAGAGATTGTGGAAAAAGTGTCAGTTTGGACAAGGGCGCTTTATCGACAAGCTTTTTATGAAAGGTGGTATTTTTTATGTCCTATAATTTTGATGCTGCTGTTTCTCCCTTTATTAAAGCACTGCCTCCCTCCGGTCTGGCAAAGTTTCTTGATATTATGGCCGCTAACCCCAACATCGTGCCTCTCAGTGTAGGCGAACCCGATTTTGATATTCCGCAGGCTGTCAAGGATGCCGAAATCAACAGCATCTGCGAAGGCAAAAGCTGCTACACTCCTACGCTCGGCCTTTTGGAGCTGCGCGAGGCAATTGCGGATGATATCCATAAAAACTACGGCGTTAAATACGATCCTAAAACCGAAATCATGGTAACCGTCGGTGTCAGCGAAGCACTGTACACCACTATTACTACCATTATGCATCCCGGTGACGAAATTATTCTTCCCGAGCCCTGTTACGTTGCCAACAAGGTCTGCGTTATTCTGGCAGGCGGCAAGCCCGTTTCCGTAGAAACTTATCAGGAAAACGGCTTTGTGCCCACCATTGAAGATCTGGAAAAGGCTGTTACGCCCAAGACCAAAGCTATTATGCTTGGTTATCCCAATAACCCGACCGGCGCTATTATGAGCAAGGAGCAGATTAAGGCTATCGGTGATTGGGCTGTAAAGCATGACCTGATTGTCATCAGCGACGAGCTTTATGCTCATCTTACCTATGGTGGCAAAACGCACACCATGTTCACCTCCTTCCCAGAATTCCGCGACCGCACCATCATTTTCAACGGCTTCTCCAAAGCCTACGCTATGACAGGCCTGCGTCTTGGCTATATCATGGCACCGGCAGCAATCATCAACGCTATGAACATCCTGCATCAGTATGTTGTGCTCTGCCCCAACGTTACAGCACAGTACGGCGCGATTGCGGCACTGAAATACTGCCGTCAGGACGTTGACAATATGGTTGCCGAATACAGCCGCCGCCGTCAGATTATGATTGACGGCTTCCACAAGATGGGTTTGCCGCTGTATGAGCCCAAAGGCGCCTTCTATGTTTTCCCCTGCATCAAGGAAACCGGCCTTTCCAGCATGGAATTTGTTGAAAAGCTGCTGGAGGAGCAGGAAGTTCTCGTAATCCCCGGCAACATCTTCGGTGCCGGCGGCGAAGGCTATATCCGCTGCTCCTATGCTTACAGCGAAGAAATCCTGCATAAGGCGCTGGAGCGCATCGCCCTCTTCGTAACGAAATACAGAAATCTGAACAAAGCGAAATAACTGTTATGCTGGCTCCTTATTAGACAAGCTGATTTGCTGAGGAGTATAATATAAACAGCTAATAAAATATTAGCCGATGATTTTGGTATTTATCTAATCCCTTCCACTTCGTCTCACTCCTTCCGTGAGACACAAGGCAGAAAAAAACACGGTGCATAATGCCCGTGTTTTTTTCTTTTGCATCGGTATAATCATCTTCTTAAACTCGATATTTCTCCCGGAAAATTAAAGCTGCCAGCCCCGGCCTAAACCGGAGACGGCAGCTTTTTGCATAAAAGCATCTGCGTATAATTTTTATCTTAAGTTAAAGCTTACCGCACGCGTAACGCGACAGCGTGCGTTCTGACCGTACTTATCTTTGGCAGGACTGAAACGCCATTTGTTGACCGCAGTTACAACGCTGCTATCCATAGCGCTGTTGCCGGAGGAACCGACTACCGTTACATCCTCTACACTGCCGTCGGCACCTACCAGAATACGTACCGTTACCACACCGGTAGCACCGCTGTTGCGTGCGGACGCAGGATATACAGGCGCAACCTCGCGCAGCAGGCGTGGCGGTTTTACCGGCACACCGCGGCCTTCGCCGCTGCCGCTACCATTACCACTGCCGCTGCCACTGCCTGTTCCGCTGTCCGTACCTGTGCCTGTACCGTTACCGGTAGGATTACCGGCAGGAGCCTTCGGTCCGGGGGCTGCAGTCGCCTTTTTCCTGACAACTTTCTTTTGCGGTTTAGGCTTCAGCTTTTGGTCAATAATATCCTCCAGACTTTGGATGACAGGCTCTTCCTGCTGCTCCTCCTGTTCGATTTCTTCCTCCTGAGCTTCAGCGCCGCCACCGCCGCTCTCCAGCGAAACCTCCAAAATTTCCGGAGGCGTATGCACAAAGCGGTAGCCGAAAATGCCAAGGCCGGCGGCAAGAACAAGATGCACAGCCAGAGCTACGGCAAAGCCCTTGCCAAATCGCTTTTGTTCATCCTTCATTTGCTCTCACCTGTATCCGTAGCCAAACCGAAGCGTGTGACACCTGCTCCCTTCATTTTATCCATCAGCTGGATAATAGTTTTATAGGGAGCTTCGTCCTCCGCTCTGATAATAACCGAGAAGGAGGAATCATGCTTGCTTTCAATCGCAGCATTCTGAACCAGCATATCCATCTCGATTTTATTTTCATCAAGATAAAGGCTGCCGTCCTTTTTGATTGTTACATTAAAGTTACTCTTGCTGACATTCTCCGAATGCTTAGCAATCGGCAGGCGGATAGGAATCGTCTTGACCTCGCTCATATACATAGTGCTGACAATGAAAAATACCAGCAACAGGAAAATCATGTCAATCATCGGACTGAGCATTATCGACGGTGGAGTAAGCTCTCTTTTACGACGTCTGCGCATTTTTCAACACCGCCCCTCATTTGCTCTGCTCGTTAGCTTTGAAAATATCAACCAGCGTATCCGCTACTTCGTTGATATTCAGAGTTTCGGTTTTGATTTTACTTGTAAGATAAGCATGGATACACATACCCATAATAGCAATGCACAGGCCGAAAACGGTAGTAATCAGCGCTTCGCCGATACCTGCGGTAACAGCCATCGGGTTCTGAGTTCTTTCGTTCAAAGCATTAAAAGAAGAAATCATACCGGTAATCGTACCGAGCAGACCGAGCATCGGTGAAAGGCCGATAACAACGCTCAGATAGTTGATATTCTTTTCCAGGCTGTCGATGATGCGGTCAGCTTTGGTATAGACAATAGTTTCCAGACGCTGTCCGAGGTCACCCTTAATATCCAGAATCTCCTTAGCCATGGCAGCAGCCTCGCCCTTGCTCTGCTCTGCCAGCTCACTGGCGCCAACCAGATTAAAGTCATTCATCATGCGGCAGAAGCTGCTCGCGAACTTTTCTCCGGAAATAGCCTTCTTATAGAAAAGATATCGTTCCACACCAATAGCAATAGCGGCAAAGGAACACATCAGCAGCGGCCACATGCAGGGACCACCCTTAACAAAATAATCAACAGCTCCGGCAAAAATACTCATACTTAAACCTTCTTTCAAAAAAATAACGCTGCAATTTTTTTGCGGCAAATCGCAAGCTCATCATCCGCCTATACACAGCGGAAGGAAGTTGGCAAAGCCTCCATATCTGATACTTGTTGCTATTTACTAGATGTTTATATTATAGCCTCTTTACTAATCTGCGTCAAGAAAATACAAACTATATAAACAAAGGCAGTACAAGGAAAATTCCCCGTACTGCCACAAGGTACTGCCACAAGCTTTATGTTATTTGAAATACTTGGCGAAGGCCTGCGCCGCCGCCAACTGCACCTCTGCATTGAAGGCTGTATACCGCTCAAGCAGCAGGCGTCCCTCCGGCGTCAGCACACTGCTGCCACCGCTTTTACCGCCTGCCGTGCTGCTGACCAGCGCAAAGCCCAGGTCTGCCTCCGCACGCCGCAGAATCTTCCACGCCTTGCTGGCCGACATACCCATAGCCTTGTAGGCAGCACTCAGCGAACCGGTGGCCTCAATGCGCTGCAAAAGCTCCGCTACGCCCTTGCCGAAATCAATGCTTTCGTTATACACGCGCACCTTCACATGATAATGCTGCGGCTCTGCATAGGTCATTTTACCACCCCTTGCCAAAACCGCAGGCAGGATAGGTGCACACAGCGCAGTTCAGGCACAAACCGCCTTCGCCCAAGGCCGCCAGCTCGTCGGCAGTGACAAGGTCACAGGCCAGCACGCGCGGAAGCACCAGGTCGAAAATCGTGCGCTTAGCGTACATTACGCAGCCCGGCAAGCCCATAACAGGCACCTGCTTTTCACCGTAGTAGGATAGCAAAAACATGGCGCCCGGAAGCACCGGTGCGCCATAGGAAACAATGCGTGCGCCGGTATTTTTGATTGCGAGCGGTGTGCGGTCATCCGGGTCAACGCTCATGCCGCCGGTGCAAAGCACCATTTCCGCGCCCTTTTCCTCAATCGCAGTTTTAATCGCAGCGGCAATCTGCTCCGGTTTGTCATCCAGCACCTGCTTATAAACTAACTCCACATTGAACTCAGCCAGCTTTTCCTCCAGCACGGGGGTAAAGGTATCCTTAATGCGTCCGTGGAAAACCTCACTGCCGGTCGCCAGCACGGCAGCCTTTTTGATTTTATACGGCAAAAGCTGCAGCAGCGGTTCATCACCGCACAGCTCACGCACACGCTGCATCTTTTCCTTTTCGATAACCAGCGGAATAATGCGCGTACCGCAGAGCTTGTCGCCCTTCTTCACCGGCGTATTGCCGTGACGCGTCGCAATCATCATCTGTCCTAAGCTGTTCACCAGGCGCAGACGCGCGCCGTCTACCTTGAACAGACCGTCAGCAGCGGCGGCAAGCTCAATCTTGCCCTCTTTCACAGGCGATTCATCCATCATAGTGTTTTTACAGATGTCGCACAAAATGCGTGCGGCATCATTTTCATGCAGCATGTTTTCGTCGGCTTCCCACACATATAAATGCTCCTTACCGATGGAAAGCAGCACCGGAATATCCTCTGGCTGCACCACATGGCCCTTGCGGAATACGGCATCCTTCGTAACGCCCTTGATAATCTGTGTCAGGTCATGGCAGAGAACACTGCCGACCGCATCTTCAGTACGAATTAATTTCATGCTTATCTACCTCTTATTTAGCCTGCGCAAAGCCGTAGGCGGCAAAAATCTTCATAGCTTCTTCTGTCTGCAGGAAGGCCGCAAAATCCTTAGCAGCCTCAGCCTGCGGAGCCTTCGCCAACACGCCGATAGGATAAATTACCGGCTTCTTTAAGGAGCCTGCCGGAGCTTCGGCCACAACAGTAACCTTATCCTTCAAGAGTGCTGCATCAGTAGCGTAAACAAGGCCTGCATCGGCACTGCCTTCGGCAACCCAGTTCAGCACTTGTGTTACGTTAGTACCAAGGCTTACTTTGGACTGAATCGCATCCCACTGGTCCAGCTTGGACAGTGCTTCTTTAGCATATTGGCCTGCAGGAACGCTGGCAGGATCGCCGATTGCAGGATGCTTAGCCTTGCTGAAATCATTAAAGCCTTTGATTTCGCTGCCGCTTTTAGGCACAATCAGCACCAGCCTGTTTTCCAGCAGCGGCTTCACCGTGCTCTTATCCATATAGCCCTTGTCGCTCAGTGCGTTCATCTGCTTGTTGGCCGCAGAAATAAATACGTCAGCTGCCAGGCCGCTTTCAATTTGTGCCTGCAGCTTGCCGCTGGCATCATATACGCCCTCGATTTTGATTTCCGGATGTTTTTGCTGATACAACGGAATAAGCTTTTGCGTAAAGACCTTTTCCATGCTGGCAGCAGCTACCAGACGCAGTGTTTTGCCTGCCTGCGGAGCAGCTACCAGACGCAGTGTTTTGCCTGCCTGCGGAGCAGCAGCCTGCTTATCACCGCCGCCGCAGCCTGCAGCCATAACAGCTAACATCAAAGAAAATACTAAGCATAAGAGTTTTTTCATTTTACTCCCCCTGTTGTTGTTTTGTTTTATATAAGTAGACATTAAGACCGATAACTACCAAAAGGCAGATGCCCACAATTACGGCCACATACCAGCCTGCGGCATCCCAATCGCCTGCCGCTACGGCAGAATAAACTGCCAGCGGCAGTGTGCGTGTACGTCCTGCGATATTGCCGGCAATCATCGCCGTGGCACCGAACTCGCCCAGACCGCGGGCAAAGGCAAGCAGACCACCTGCGATAATACCGGGCAGCGCATTAGGCAGATGAATACGCCAAAAGATACGCCATTCCGCCATGCCAAGCGAACGCGCCGCCTCCAGCATGCCCTTGTCAACCTGCGACAAGGCACCGCGCGCACTGCGGTACATGAGCGGCAGCGAAATTACCGCTGCTGCCAGCACTGTTGCCAACCAGCTGAAGGCTATTTTTATACCTGTCAGCTGATAAATAAGCTGGCCCAAAAAGCGGTTGTTGCCAAAAAAATACAGTAAAAAGAAGCCTGCTACCGTAGGTGGCAGCACCATCGGCAGTGTTATTACAGCGTCGGCAAAAATCTTCAGGCTTTGGCTCTGCAGCCGTTCCACCCACCAGGCAATAATTACGCCGATAAAGAAAACTATGACGATTGTTGCTGCCGCAGTGTGCAGCGAAATCCACAGCGGTGACCAGTCTATTGCGCTCATTTTCTCGCACAGTCATGGGCGCTGCCCTTCAGGATACGCAGTCCATGCTCCAGCTGCGGCAAAACGATTGCCAGCGTTTCCTCCACCGCTTTGGTGCTTCCGGGAAGATTCACAATCAGCGTCTGTCCGCGCACTACGCTCACGCCGCGGCTCAGCATTGCCCGCCGCGTAATCTTCAGCGATTCCGCACGGATGGTCTCCGCAATACCGGGCACATTGCGTGTAGCCACCGCCATTGTTGCCTCCGGTGTAACATCGCGCAGTGAGAGGCCCGTGCCGCCTGTGGTGATAATCAGATCCACCTGTCTGCTGTCCGCAAGACGCATCAGCTCACGTTCTATTTTCTTCTGCGCATCGGGAAGCAAAACCTGCTCTACAATTTCGTAGCCTGCTTCCGCCAATAGCTCTGCTGCCCTAGGCCCGCTGGTATCAACACGCTCACCCGCGGCACCCTTATCTGAAAGTGTCATTACCGCCGCACGCAAGGGTGCGTCGGCTGCTGGCAGCGTCACTTCCAGCTCCATGCCACTGCGCAGAACGCCGCCATGCTCTACCGTAGCAAAAACGCCCTCACGTGGCATAATGCAGTCGCCCACACGTGCAAAAATCGTGCAATGGCTGTGGCATTCCTTGCCAATCTGCGTCAGCTTCATCACTACTTCACCGCTGCGCATGATGCTGCCTACCAGCAGCTTTTTGAAGTCGATGCCGCTTACCAAAATATTTTCACCGAAGGCACCGATAGCGGCATCACCGCCGCGCGCATTGAATTCATCCACCTTTTCCGCACTCAGCAAACTCACCTGACGATGCCATTTGCCGGCGTGAGCATCACCCTCGATGCCGAAATTTTCTTTGAGGACAATCTCATTCACAGGATGCTTTTCCGTACCCTTCTTTTCGCTGATACACACAGCCTTGATTATGCCTCTGATGCTTGCTTCCATACAAAATCACCACTCTTTCCGCCTGCTTTGCTCAGCAGATGCACATCTGTAATCACCATCGCCTTATCCACGGCCTTGCACATATCGTAAATCGTCAGCAAGGCAATCTGCACGCCTGTCAGCGCCTCCATCTCCACGCCTGTCTTGCCCGTAGTCTTGACCAGGCACTGTGTCTGTACAGCGTAGCTGCCGTTTTCCGCCAACAGCTCAAAATCTACCGTGCACTTCGTCAGCTGCAGCAGATGGCACAGCGGAATTAGCTCACTGGTGCGCTTGGCTGCCATAATTCCGGCAACACGTGCTACGCCCAGCACATCACCCTTAGCCATACTGCCGGCAACAATCTTTTCATATATTTCTCTGCTTACGCAGATTTTCCCCTGCGCCACTGCAACCCTCGCGGTGTCAGCCTTGTCGCTGACATCCACCATCAGAGCATTGCCCGCAGCATCAAAATGTGTAAATTCACTCATTGTCTGCTCCTTCAAAGCCTGTATTTATCCGCCAATCTGGCTCATATTAAAGCGCGCTGCTTTTACATCAAAGCTGTGTCCCGCAGGCTTGGCGTAAATAATCTCCTGCATAGCCTGCAGCAAATCCGCATCACTTGCGCTGTCACGCAGCAAGTGCTTCAGGTTCATGCCCGCGTCACTGTAAAGACAGGGCTTCAGCATGCCTACGGATGTAAGACGCACCCTGTTACAGACAGCGCAGAATTTATTGTGCAGCGGTTCGATAAAGCCCACCGGCATTGCATAACCGCTAATGCGCCAGTAGCTTGCAGGACCGTTGCCGTAGCGCTGCGCATCGGGCTGCAGCTGTAAACCTGCCTGCTCCAGCAGACTGCGGATTTCGTTGCCGCTCACTCCTCGCAGATTAGCGTTGCAGTCCAGCGGCATCAGCTCAATAAAGCGCAGTGGTGCGTTATACCTGTGCGCCAGCTTTAGCAACTGCATAATATCGGCCAGACCGTTTTCTGCAAGGGGCACACAGTTCAGCTTGAACGGTATCCCTGCAGACTGCAGCTCCTGCAATGCCTGCAGAACGCTGTCCAGGCTGCCGCCGGTAAGCTCTGTATAATACGCTGCATCCAGCGTGTCCAGGCTCACGTTGATGCTGTCCACACCTGCCGCGATAAGCGTAGGCAGCTGATTTGACAGCAACGTGCCGTTCGTTGTCAGCGTCACCTGCTCCGCGCCCTCCAGCTGCTTCAGGTTGGCAATAAAATCACTGCAGCCCTTGCGCAGCAAAGGCTCGCCGCCGGTGATTTTGAATTTGCGGATGCCAAGCTGCAGCGCAGCGCGGCAAATGCGCAAAAGCTCTTCGTAGCGCAATATTTCATTATGCGGCACATGCTCACTCACCTCCGGCTGACAATAGCGGCAATGCAGGTTGCAGCTGTCGGTAAGGGATATGCGCAGATAATCTATTTTGCGGTTGTATTGGTCGTACATGATTGTAGTCCTTTTTTACGTGAATTGAAATTAGTAAAAAGCTGTTAGTTTCTCGCCTGCCCCTTGGAGAAGGTGCCGAACACAGTGAGGTGAAAGGTGGTTATGTGCGTCGCAATTAAATATCATTTCGCTCAGAAAAAATTTTCCTGTGCCATAGGGCACAACGCAAATTTCGTGTGGAAACAGGACGAAGTGCCGCAAAACTCGCGCTATGCAAATAAATTATACTAAGGTAGTTGGCTTAGCGCTCAAACAGTTGCGACACTTCTATGGTGCCAGACACTCATTTGCTAAAATTTTTATTCGCTACACGATATATTAATTGCTCGTTAAGGCTTTGAGCTAACCTGTTTGTGTTCTGCTGTCCTTCTTGCCTGCCCCTTGCACTCTTCGAGTATAACACGACCAGCATTTTTCATTTTATGAAAAATTGGTCTTAGTATAGGGAAGGTGCCGAACGCAGTGAGGCGGAAAGGGGCTGTCCCCAGCGTCATTCTCACCTGAGAATAACGCTTGCCAAAACAAATGTGGTTTTGCAACCACATTTGTTTTCAGCTTATTAAAATCTTATTCTTCGTCAACGCCCATAGCAATTTTTTCCGGGGTAATCGGCAAAGTCATAAAGCGTTTGCCGGTTGCCTGATAAATTGCGTCGGCAATCGCCGGAGCAGGTGTATTGATTACCAGCTCGCCAACGGATTTGGCACCGAAGGGACCGCTTTCCTCATAGCTGCTGGCAAAGTCAACATAGATATGACCGATATCCTCACGGCAGGGAACCTTGTACTGCATGAAAGAGTTTTCGTAAATACGACCTTTAGGACTGTAGGTTACGTTTTCCATCAGCGCCATGCCGATACCCTGCAGAATGCCGCCTTCGGTCTGCACCTTCGCCAGATGCGGGTTAACCGGAGTACCGCAGTCAACAGATGCATAGAAGTTCACTACCTGTGCCTCGCCTGTCAGCAAATCGGTTTCTACTTCGGCCACACCGGCCATAAACGGCGGCGGGGACAGCACGCTGTTCTGCTCCACGGTTTCTTCCAAAGCGATATCGTTATTCACCATAGAAGCGGTGGCTATATCAAAGAGACTTACAGCCTTGTCGCTGACAGTATCACGCACCTCGCGTCCGTCAAAGACAACCTGATCCGTGCCGCATTCCAGCAGGCGTGCGCCCAGCTGGCAAATCTTGCCGCGCAAACGTTGTGCGCAGATTTCTACGGCCTTACCTGTAATATATGTTGTACTGGATGCGTAGGAACCGGAGTCATAGGGAGAAGCATCGGTATCCGCACCGAATACGGTAATGTTATCGTAATCACATTCCAGAACCTCTGCTGCCATCTGTGCCAGAACGGTATCGCAGCCTGTGCCCATATCGGCAGCACCGATCAGCAGAGTGTAATGTCCCTCATCGTTGATTTTGATGGTAGCACCGCCGACGTCGCAGTAAGGAATGGAGCTGCCCTGCATCGCAATAGCCACGCCCATTGTGCGCACCTTGCCATCAGGCAGCTGCTGCAGCGGGAACTTCTGCTCCCAGCCGCTCATCTCGCGTACCTGTTCCAGGCAGCGGTCCAACGCGCAGCTTGTGTTGGGCGCACCGTAATAAGCAGGCATAATATCGCCCTCACGCGTAATATTCATCTCACGCAGCTTAATCGGGTCCATCTTCAGGCGTGCTGCCAGCTCGTTCACAGCGGATTCTACGGCAAAGATGCCCTGAGGAGCACCGTACCCGCGGTATGCGCCTGCAGCCTGCAGGTTGGTGTAAACTACGTCAAAGCCGAAGCGGAAGGCCTCGGTACGGTACAGAGGAATAGACTTGTGACCGGAAAGGCCGACGGTCGTAGGACCGTGCTCGCCGTAAGCACCGGTATTGGAAAGAGTATATAAATCAATCGCGCGGATTTTGCCTTCTTTGGTAGCGCCCAGACGCACGCGCACCTCCATCTCATGGCGCGGGCTGGAAGCTATATGACATTCGTAACGCGAGAAAATCATCTTACTAGGCTTTTTTGTTTTCCAGGTAACAAAAGCCGGATACATTTCGCTGACACAGCTCTGCTTAGCGCCGAAGCCGCCACCTACACGCGGTTTAACTACGCGTACCATAGTTTTGGGGATATGCAACGCGTTGGCAATAATGCGGCGGCAGTGGAAAACTATCTGCGTAGAGCTAAGGACATTCAAACGGCCGTAGGTATCAATGGAGCAATAGGTTACGAAAGGCTCCATCATATCCTGCTGCACAGCCTTGGTATGAGTTGTCTGGTCGATAACAACATCGCATTCCGCCAGAATCTTATCAACCTCGCCATCCTCGATAACCTCATGGGCACACAGGTTGCGCTTATTATCGGCGCCAACCGGGCAGTGAGCCTTCCAGGTATCCTCGGGATGCACGAGCACAGGGTTATCCAGCGCAGTACGGAAGTCAAGCACTGCGTCCAGCAGCTGATATTTTACTTTAATCAAAGACAGCGCCTTATCGACAGCCTTTTCCGTTTTGCCGGCAACAATCGCCACAATGTCACCCACAAAGCGTACATGACGGTCGAGCAGCAGACGGTCATAAGGACTCGGTTCGGGATAGGTCTGGCCTGCATAGGTGCAGCGCTCGCCGTCCTGGTCCACGTCCTCCCAGGTATAAATTGCTTCGATGTCAGGCACCTTGGCTGCAATCGCGGTGTTGATGCTTTCAATAATAGCATTCGCATGCGGAGAACGCAGCACCTTGACAAGCAGGCAGTCGTTCGGCACCAGGTCATCGGTGTAGACAGGCTGGCCTGTCACCAGCTGCATAGCATCCTTTTTGCGGTAGGATTGGTTAACTATTTTCATCTGCAGCTCCCCTCCTTATGCCTGCGCCTGAGCTTTTTTCCAGGCGATGAAATTCTGAATTCCGCGCAGCTGTCCCTCATAGCCGGAGCAACGGCACAGGTTGCCTGCCAAAAATTCCTTGATTTCTTCTTCCGTAGGCTCGCTGTTTTCACGCAGCAGCGCGATAGCGTTCATAATCATGCCGGGGTTGCAGAAGCCGCACTGCTCCGCGCCCTGGTCGGCAATAAAGGCACCGAATTCCGCTGCCTCCTGCTGCATTCCTTCCATAGTCACAATGCTGTGGCCTGCGGCACGCGCTGCCAGAATAGCACAGGAAAGCACCGGCTTATTATCCATAAATACAGTGCACAAGCCACAGTTGGTAGTGTCACAGCCGCGCTTCACGCTGTAGCAGCCTTCCTTGCGCAGAAAATCGAGTAAAACTGTATCAGCCTCCACCATACGGGTCAGCTTTTTGCCATTTAAGGTTAAGGTTATCTCCATCAGGCCTTACCTCCCAGTTCTGTTAAACATCTTGCTGTCAGCACCTTAATCAGGTGTGTACGATACGCAGCACTGCCGCGCGGATTGGTTTCCGTCGGCAGTAAGCCTGCAGCATATTCCGCAAAGGCCTGCGCCTTCTCGGCAGTCATAGGCAGAGTTGCGAGCTGCTCTGCATCCTTCACCAGTGCAGCCTTCGCCGGACGTGCGCCCACTGCAGCCTGCACGCCTTCCTGCGTCAACGCCGCCGCGCAGGTCAGCACCGGAAAGTCGGTTTTGCTGATGCGCACGGATTTATAGCTGTAATGCGCTGCTGTCTTTTTAACAATAACGCGCACCAGAATATCTCTGTCATACGGCATATTCACAAAATCTGCCACCGGCACAATACCGCCCTTGTATAATTCCACATAGCTGTCCATCACCAAAAGCAAGGTCAGCACATCCGAAAATCCGAAGCGTCCGAACACACTGCCGCCGACGGTAGCAAGATTGCGGAACTGCACACCTACAATATGGCGCAGCGCCTCCTTATTTGCTCCCTCACTGTAGGCAGTAAAGCCTTCATGCAGCTCCAGTTGGCGCAAGCTCACCATCGCACCGATGCGGAATTCCGTTTCTGTTTCCTCTATTGTATCCAGGCCTAAAGCCGACAAATCAATAGCTGTCTGCACATTGCTCTTGCTCAGGCGCATCCACAGCATACCGCCAAGCAAGCGGTTAGGGCGCTTCTGGTTCAGCTGCCACGCCTCCTCCAGAGTTGTTGCCTGCTTATATTCACGAATTGTCAACATATACTGCCCTCCTGTTCTTTTTTTATTGCATACTTATTCCATTATATTTTACCATATTTTTTCTATACTTGAAAAGAAAAAAATGCACATTGGCTCATAAGTTACATTCTTCTACGGCATAAGAAAAAATGGATGCCTCTCTGTAAAGCAAGAGAAGCATCCATAATTATTATTAAAAATTCTAAGCAGGCTTATTTGCCTTTTTTAGCACCCTGACGGCGGTTACTGCCGGTTTTGGGAGCCTTGCGCTTATCAACAACGGAATTGCGTCCGCGCTTAGGTCCTGCGGACTTTTTCTTTTTGGCAGCCACAGCGACGCGGCGTGCCACAACACCACCCTCCAGATTTTGGCGTTCCATCAAAATACCCAGCTTGGTTTCGATATTACGCAGCCATTTAACCTCGTCGGCAGTATAAAGCGTAATTGCTTCGCCCTCATTGCCTGCACGGCCTGTACGGCCGATGCGGTGAACATACCAGTCGACATCATGCGGAATATCGTAGTTTACAACATGGGTTACACCCTCAACGTCCAAACCGCGGGCAGCCAGGTCGCTGGCAACCAGAATCTGAATCTTAGCATCACGGAAAGCCTTCATAACAGTTTTGCGCTTTGCAGGAGACATTTCGCCATGCAGCACATCAACGTTATAGCCCTGCATGCCCAGCCAGTCGCCCAACTCCTTAGTGCGCTCCTTGCTCATGCAGAAAACAATCATCAGATACGGGTTCAGGCGGTCAATGAGCGCTGCCACAGCCTTATTCTTGTATTCATCGGTTGTTTTCAGGCAAACCTGTTTGATTTTCTCAACTGTAGCCTGATCCGGGTTGATATCAATGAGCGCGCAGTTTTTCGTCAGCTTGCGTCCCAGCTTGCGCACTTCTTCCGACAGAGTTGCGGAGCAAAGCATCGTCTGATGCTCCGGCGCGGTCATAGCAATCAGCTCCAGCGCTTCATCCATAAAGCCCTGCTGCAGCATTTCGTCAACCTCGTCCAGTACCAGATAGCGCACACCGCCAAGGTCGGTGTTGCCCTTGCGGATGTGGTCCAAAAGACGGCCGGGAGTACCGATCAGCACATGGCTGCGTCCCTCCAGCTTATATTTTTGCGTTTCGAAATCGCGTCCGCCGGTAACAGACAGCACTTTGATATCGCTTTCGCCCAGGATTTTTTTCATTTCGGTGGCAATCTGCTGCGCCAGCTCGCGCGTAGGCGTAATTACCAAAGCCTGCACATAGCTTTTGGCAGTATCGATTTTTTCTGCCAGCGGCACTAAGAACGCCAGTGTTTTGCCAGTGCCTGTCTGCGCACGGGCGATTACATCACGTCCGGCAAACAGCGCCGGTATAGCCTGCTCCTGTACCGGCATCGGCTTTTTAATGCCCATTTTCTGAAGCTGCTCTACGGTGTGGGCACAAACCTTTAAGGCTGCAAATCCATTTGTCATTTCACATTCCTCTTTTCCTCTAAAATTTATCTTCTGACCATAAGGTCTTTTTTCTCTATAACTTTAGTATTATATCATAGATTGGGCAGGAACGGAAAGATGCAGGCAAATTTTTCTGTTGCATATGATTGCTATAGCCTGAAAACTATCTCTGATTTTTATAATTAAGCATATAAAATTGCTTGGCCAAACAAATTGTACATGCGACAAAAAGCCCCTGCCGGCGATTTCCGACAGGGGCCTTGGCTTATTCAATTTATTCAGCTTCGCAAGCTGACATTTGCTTTTACATTACGCCTCTGAAATAGTGGCCTCTTGTAGTACCCGGCAGATTTTCCGGTGCCTCCACCGCACCGCCGAGAATCTTGCGGTACAGCGCCACAAGTTCGCCCAGACGTGCCGCATCGTAATCACGGCCGTCAATTCTCAGCGCCGCTACGCCTGCTTCCGCCATGTGCTGCACATTGGCAGTCATCGAAAGCTCATGCGCATTCAGAATATGCATGCGGCAGAACTGGTCCGTAACAATCGGGAAGCGTGCATCCTTGCGGTCACCCAAGAACAAAGGCTCTGCACAGTTAAACTTGCAGGCACCCTTATCCAGCGCACCCAGGAAGCTGCCGCCTACACAGTATTCGGAAACCATCATTTCCAAACGTCCCTGAATCATGCACTCCAACGGCAACGGGCTGACGCTCACAAGATGCTCTACCTGCGCCATGGTCAGCTCGGGGCTGAGCACTGCACCTGCAGCGCCCTGTTCCTGCCAGAACTGCAGTGTCTGGCTGTTGAAGATGTTCAAAGACATATCTGCTACCAAATTAAGCGCAGCATGCTTCTTCGCCAAAGGCCACAAGCCGTTGTTGTTGATATAAACAAAATCAGGCTGCATCTCCTCCCACAGGGTAAAGAGCTTGTCGAAATATGCCAGCTGTGCTTCCTTGATGATACGCGGTGTAGCAAAGGCCAGCTGACGGCCTGCCTTGCGCACCAGCTTGGCAGCCTTGGCATAATCCGCCTCGGACGGCAGCTGATGGTTAAAGCAGTCACCGCCGAAGAGAATGCGTTCAGCACCTGCCTGCAGCGCAGCATTGACCTTCTCAACGCTGTCGCAATGCACTACCAGAACGGATTCATGCTGCTTGGCCTTATGTGCCTGCGGCACTAATTGCTCGCTGAAGCTGTGCACCGCTGTGCGCGCCGGTGCGAAGGCATTCAGACGCGCTGCATCCAGTGCCTCGCATGCCATACGGCGTGCTTCGTTCATTTCGCTCATCGGCACCATGACATTTTCGTCATGCTCAAAGCACAGGCTGTTCAGGAAATATTCGGTCGTACCGAGGCGGTCCAGCTGCTTGCGCACACCGGCCTCATCCAGCGCACGCTTGCGTGCTGCCTCTACGATAAAATCGGTTTCGCCGTAGCCGACGTTGCCTTCATCATCCGTCAGCGTAACGGTCATAGGCTCGCCCAGACGTGCAGTAACTACGGCATCTACCGGAATACGTTTTTTTGCGTCCGGTCCGAAGAACTGCTGCGCATAGCTCATCAGTCTGCTGTCGAGAGTACGGAAAACACGGTCATTCAAGCGTACACCGTTAGGCACGTCAATTGTTACCTGCCGGCCGGGGGCCGCGCTCTGCACGCTATTGCCGCCGCACAGCATATCCGTAACGGTTGTGCCTACACGTCCGCCTACGCTTACCCAGAATTCCAGTCCGTCACCCAGATGCAGCTCCTTATCCAGCTTGATAACTGCCTTATTGCGGTTTTTATCCAGCTTAGCTACACGGCCGATAAGCACACCGCGGTTGTTGGGACGGCGGTCGCTCATCATTGTGCGACCGGGACGACGCTCCAAATAAGCGGTGGTAAAGTCACGATTGAAGATTTGCTCGATATTCGCCAAATCTTCTTCCGGCACGTTATAGTCACCGGCAAGATAGCTGTCAATCGCCCGGCGGTAAGCATCTACTACTACCGCAACATATTCCGGGCGCTTCATGCGTCCTTCGATTTTGTAGGACACAACGCCTGCGTCAATCAGCTGCGGCAGAATGCTCAAGGTATTCATATCCTTCGGGCTCAGCAGATACTGGCCTGCATCCTTGCCCTGCAGCATATCTTCATCCTTCGCGTTGAGCAGCTTATACGGTAAACGGCAAGGCTGGGCACAGCGTCCGCGGTTACCGCTGCGGCCGCCGATAAGACTGCTCATCAGGCATTGTCCGCTGTAGCATACGCACAGAGCACCGTGAATAAAGGTTTCGATTTCACTGCCGCGGCTGCAGGCTGCACCGATTTCCTTTAGGCTCAGCTCGCGCGCCAATACGCTGCGCTCCATGCCTGCGCCCATAGCAAAGTCTACACCGCTGCTGTTGGTAATGCTCATCTGCGTGCTGGCATGCAGCGGCAGCTCCGGCACAATTTTCTGCGCCAGACGTATAACGCCCAAGTCCTGCACAATAAGTCCGTCTACGCCTACGTTATTCAAAAACAGCAGGTAAGCGGATAAAGCCTCCAGCTCGCTGTCATCAACCAACGTATTGACGGTAATATACAGGCGCACATGGTGCATATGCGCAAAATACACCGCCTTAGCCATTTCCTCTTCATCAAAATTGCTGGCATAGGCACGTGCGCCAAAGGCTTTACCGCCCATATATACAGCATCGGCGCCGGCGTTTACCGCTGCCTCCAATGCTTCCCAGCTGCCTGCGGGAGCAAGCAGTTCTATTGTTTTCTTTTCCATATGTTATCTACCTTTCACGCACTGCTGCCAGCAGTCTGTCGTATCTGGCCTGCAGGCTTTGCAGCTCTTCTACCAGCACAGCATTTCTTTGCTGCATTTCCTGCTCGAGCGCAGCATATTTTTCCTGTATTTTCTGCTCCGCTGCTGCGCACTTTTGCTGCAGCTCCTGCTCCATCGCAGCGCATTTTTCCTGCATTTTCTGCTCCGCCGCCACAGATTGCTGCTGCATTTCCTGCTGCAGCGCAGCGTATTTTTCCTGCAGCTCCAGTCTGTCTGCAGCCAGGTCGAGCGCCGTCCAGATGGCTATTTTATCTGTCTGCAGCAGCTTTTTGCTTTCTGCCAGCTCCTGCATTCTTCTGTCTACCTCTGCTGCTATTTTCAGCACCTGTTCTTCGGAAGCAGAGGTCGTTAATGCATAGGTACTATTATATATTTTTACAGAAACTGATGCTTTTTCCATAAACACATCCTCTAGCTTATTCTGCGATAACGATAAAGTTAAAGCTTTGCAGGCTCATTTTTTCCCAAGAGCGCTTGTAATCCATGCGGATATTGTAGGTACCGGGCTTAGTAACCGCCAGCACCAGAATTTCAACGCCGGGCGCACCCATTCTTTCCTCATCAGCGCGCGGAATGGTAAACGAGCTGCCTACCTTGCTTACTGCCGGTGAGCTGCAGCTGAATTGCCAGCCGTAGCCGGTGGAAGGATTGCTGTCCAGCTTCAACGCCATAAGTCCGCTTGCAGGCAGACGCAGTGTTTTGCCTGCAGCCTTATCGGTAATTTTCGCCAGCTGCAGCAGGCGTCCCGCTTCGCCGATGCGCAGGGAGGTAACTACATCCCTGTAGGGTACAAAGCTACTGTAGGCAGCATTTTTCTTGCTGCGCACAAACAAGCCCTCTTCGCCGAAAAGCACGTTATCATAATTGCCCAAAGCATTTTTTACGTTATCGTTATCTACAAAGAAATACGTAACCTCGAACTCCTTGCCGGTTGTCAGATCAAGATTCAGTCCGGTGTACGCCTTGCGTCCGCCGTTGTCTGCCTCCAGCAGCAGGCTTACCAGGCTAGGACGGTTCAGCATCACCTTATAGGTTACACTTCCCTGACCGCCTACCTCCTTGACCAGCTTAGCTGCAGCGTCGCGTACCAAAGCGTTGGCCTGTTTTTCCAGCTCTGCGGAATTACTGCCGTCGATGTAGGGCAGCATTGCCGTTGCCTTGCCGACAGAGGTCTGTTCGGTAAGCACCGTAGTCTGCTGGTCTGCCAGAACCGGCAGAGATAAGCATAAGCATAATAATGTTGTCATCAGGATTTTCATAGCCTGCAGCTCCTTTACAAAAACAATGTTCCAAGCCTTGAATCTCTTGGTAAAAATTAAGCAGGAAGAAAAGCCCTCCTGCTTAATTAAAGCAATCGCGCTAAAACTAGCCGCCAATCGCTATTTTACAATCATAAACTTTTAATGAACTCAACAGCCTTTTCCAGACGTGCCAAAGTTCTTTCCTTGCCCAGCAGAACCATAACGTCAAACATACCGGGGCTTACGGTGCGTCCGGTCAGAGCCAGACGAGTCGGATGTATAACCTTGCCCAGAGCCAGACCGTTGTCGGCAGCAATCTTATTGTATGCTGCTTCGGTAGAAGCCAGGTCATATACATCATCAGCCTTAATTGCTGCAATGCACTGCTCCAGTACAGGAATATTTTCTGCCTTGAAGTGCTTAGCTACACCCTTTTCATCATATTCTTCAACATCCTTGAAGAAGTATGTTGAAGCATCGGCAACCTCCTGCAGAGTTTTAACGCGTACACGTACAACGTCTACGAGCTTTTCAAAGTATGCTTCGTTGGCAGCATCGTTGAACCATTCTTCGGTTACCAGGCCGTCTTTAACGAAGAAGGGCTTAGCATCCGGCAGAATTTTTTCCAGCGGCAGCTCGGACAGATATTGGCCGTTCATCCAGGTTAGCTTTTTGGTGTCATAAATAGCAGCCTTTTTGCTCATCTGCTCCAGCTCAAACAGCTTAACGGTTTCTTCCAGAGTGAAGATTTCACGTTCATCGCCGGGACCCCAACCAAGTAGAGTCAGATAGTTGATGATAGCTTCCGGCAGATAGCCTTGGCTGCGGAATTCTTCAACAGAGGTTGCACCATGACGTTTACTCAGCTTGGAACGATCCATAGCCAGAATCATCGGCATATGACCGAACTTAGGCGGTTCCCAGCCCAGTGCTTCGTAAACCAGCAGCTGCTTCGGAGTGTTGGAAAGATGCTCCTCAGCGCGCAGTACGTGAGTCATGCCCATCAGATGGTCATCGACACAAACAGCGAAGTTATAGGTAGGAATACCGTTGGATTTTACAATTACGAAATCATCAAACTGGTCCATGTTAAAGGTAACTTCGCCATGAATCAGATCATGCACGGTGATACTGCCTTCGGCAGGAATCTTGATACGGATGGAATACGGTTCGCCTGCAGCGATGCGTGCTTTAGCCTCCTCTGCCGGAATATCACGGCAGGTACGTGCATAGCGGAACGGTTGCTTAGCAGCGCGTTGTTTTTCACGTTGTGCAGCCAGATCCTCGGTAGTGCAGAAGCAGTAGTATGCTTTGCCTTCGTCCAGCAGCTGCTGAGCATATTTTTTGTAAATATCAAAGCGCTCGGACTGATAGTAAGGACCGTATTCGCCGCCGGCCTCCGGGCCTTCATCCCAATTGATGCCCAACCATTTCAGGCTGGTAAGGATTTGGCTTACGGAATCCTCTTTCAGGCGTTCAATATCGGTATCCTCGATACGCAGAATCAGCTTGCCGCCCATTTTGCGGGCAAACAGCCAGTTAAACAGCGCAGTACGCGCACCACCAATATGTAAATACCCAGTAGGACTGGGAGCAAATCTTACTCTGACTTCAGACATTTCATCGTCTCCTTACATTTTAATTACAAATATAGATTGTCAATCAGATTAATTATACAGCTTTGAAGAAAAAAGTGCAAATATTAATCTGCGTTGCCGCCGTTTTTTATTTTTCTTCATGATTTAAAGAAAAAGCAAATCCAAACGACTTCGTTCATAGAAAACTGCTTTTATTGCTATTATTTCGCATTTTTTCGTTTGTCTAACCGCCGTTTTCGTATTATAATATTGTAATGAAGTAAATAAAAGGAGGATGCTTATGTGCCAAACCCCAGATTGGTCCGTCGGTGACCGCTATCTGCGTGAAAACGTTCCAGAGCTCGCCCCGTTAGTTGACCGTTATTCGCCCTGTCCGTTAAAACCAAAATCTAAAGAGGTTTATTTTACCATATTACTGACCGGTATTATTGCCCAACAGCTGCCGCCTGATGTCAGCCAACAGCTGATGAAAAAGCTCGAAGGCCTCACCGGCAATCCTATTACGCCGCAGGCAGTACTTGCTGCTTCCGCCGAGGACCTGCTCAGTATCGGTCTTGTTAAGCAAAAGATAGATTACCTGCGCAGCTTTGCCGAAGCAGTGATCAACGGCAGCGTAACTATGGATAAGTTCGACGATATGACCGACGGCCAGATTACCAAGCAGCTGATGCAAATCCGCGGCCTCGGCCAATGGACTATCGAAATGTTTCTGCTGCTGGCTCTGTGCCGCACGGACGTTGTACCCAGTTCCGACTTTATCTTCAAGAAAGAGCTGCAAAAAATGCTTAATCTGAGCGAAATTCCCAAACGCGGCAAAATCAATACGCTTACGGAAACCTGGCGCCCCTGGCGCTCACTCGCAGTATGGTATATCTGGCAAAAAGCCAACGATAGCGAAAAAAAATAACACCCAAAGCAAAACAAAACCGTCCTTCCCAGTCTGCAATTTTGCAGATAACAGGAAAGGACGGTTTTTCTTATTTTCCGAACACTATTTACTGTTCACTAATCACTGAATACTATTTCAGGCTGGCAATAGCGGCAGCGGTATCTTCAGCACCGTAAACATAGGAGCCTGCTACCAATACGTTGGCACCGGCAGCCTTCACCAGCTTGGAGGTTTCGGCATTAACGCCGCCGTCAACCTGAATATCCACATTCAGGCCGCGCTCGGTAATCATCGCATGCAGGCGCTCAATCTTCGGAACTACGCCTTCAATAAAGCTCTGGCCGCCGAAGCCGGGGTTAACGGTCATCAGCAGTACCATATCAACGTAAGGCAGAATTTCTTCTACCGTACCCAGGCTGGTAGCGGGATTCAGCGCAACGCCGGCCTTCATGCCCTCAGCCTTAATCTGCTGGATGCAGCGGTGCAGATGCTTGGTGGTTTCTACATGCACAACAATCTGGTCGGCACCGGCAGCCTTGAAATCGGCAATGTATTTTTCCGGATTTTCTACCATCAGATGGCAGTCGAAAAACAGGTCGGTTACCTTACGGATTTTTTTCACTACAGGAGCACCGAAGGTCAGGTTAGGTACAAACTGGCCGTCCATAACATCGATGTGTACCCAGTCGGCACCGGCAGCTTCAATTTTTTTGATTTCGTCCGCCAGATATGCAAAATCGGCAGATAAAATTGATGGAGCAACTTTAATCATCATTTTCTTCCCTCTTTCTCTTGCAGGAGTTTTACCTCTGCTAACATTGTCAAATATGATTCATAACGGCTGGCAGAAATCTTTCCTGCAGCCACAGCATCCTTTACACCGCAGACAGGCTCATGCGTATGCGTGCAGGGACAGAACCTGCAGCCTGCCTCATAATCGGCAAACTCACGGAAGGAGGCCAGCACCATTTCGGCTGTCAGGCCCTCCAGCAGCAGATTGCCGAAGCCCGGCGTGTCCGCAATATAGCCTTCGTCAAACGGCAGCAGCTGTGCATAGCGTGTAGTATGCTTGCCACGGCCGATTTTTTCGCTAACCTCGCCCGTGCGCAGGTCAACGCTGCTGTCGATAGCGTTGATGGTAGACGATTTGCCTACGCCCGAAGGTCCGCCAAAAGCGCAGATTTTACCACGCAGACGCTCACGCAGAGCCTCCACGCCGGTGCCGTTCTGTGCCGACAGAGTATAAACCTCGTAACCGATAGGCTCATAAACAGCCTTCACCTGCTCAATCAGGCCCGCAGGAGCATTATCCTCCTTGTTGAGCACCAAAATTGCAGGAATTTTCGCCAGCTCTGCCAACGCCAGCAGTTTATCTGCCAGCAGAAAGCTGAAATCCGGCGCAGCACAGGCAAAGGCTGCCACAAACAAATCCAGGTTAGCCAGCGTAGGGCGTGGCAGAAAGTTTCTACGCGGCAGCACGCCGGTAATCATCCCCTCGCGTTTTTCGCTGCTGCTTACCTCAAAGCCGGCGATATCGCCTGTTGCCAGCGAAAAACGGTTTTTCTTCATTTTCCCCTTTACCTTACAGGTATAGAGCTCGCTTTCGCCCTCAACCTTCAGGTAATAATAGCCGTTATAATTTTTCAGGACTCTGCCCTGCAGCTCTGCCATGTTTACAGGTTCCTTTCGGAAATGAGCTTGCCGTCACAGATGAACTGTACCTTGGCATTGCCTGCATATTCCACCTTCTGACGCAGACGCACGCTGCCGTTTTGTGTACCGCTGTACAGCGTTGCCGTGCCGTTGTCATCCGTCAGCACAATGCGTACGTTGGCAGGTTTACCGCTCGGTACGACAAAGTCAACGTAGGCGCTCTTCTTATCGCCGCCGGCAGCTACGGTAATCGCTACAGCCGCGCCGTCGTTAAGGTTACTGCCTACACCCGGGTTGCAGGCCAGAACTATATTCTTCTTGGCGCTGGCATCCTGAACCTTTTTGATTTCACCCAGCTTCAGACCTGCCTGCTCCAGCATGCCCTTAGCTTCGTCAATGGATTTGCCGATAATATTCGGAACCGGCTTGTCGCCTTCGTTGATTACCAAATCGATGGCAGTTCCTTTGGGAGCCTTGTCCAGGCCCTTCGGCGACTGGCTGAGAACAGCGCCGATTTTACCGCCGTCCACATGCTTGCGCGTCACCTTACCGACCTTAAAGCCTGCATCCGCCAGCTGCTGCTCCGCCTTCGACAGCGACATGCCTGTAACATCAGGCACAGCCTTCAGCTCCGCGCCCTTACAGATGGTCAGGATAATAAGGCTGCCCTGCTTACGTTTTTCGCCGGCCTTCGGGGACTGCTCCATAACAGTACCGGGCTTAAACTTATCAGGATCGCCGTATTTTTCCTCCAGCTCTACCTTAAACTGCTTTTCCTCCAGCAGCTTCTGTGCTTCTACTACCGTCATATTGGTAACATTAGGCACTGCAATTTCCGCCAGATTGCGGTTGAAGATAAAGTGCGCTACCAGCGAAATTGCTACTACAGCAGCAGTAATCATTACTATCAGTTTGGTATAATTCAGCTTTTTCTTAACCACTGGTTTTTCATCCCCTGTTTTTCCGGAAGGCATTGCTTCCTGCTTCTCCTGAATTTTTTCCGGCTCTTGTGTTACAGCCGGAGTTACCTGCTTCGGCGGCAGCTCACTGCGCACCGGCTTCATAATTACCGTAGCACCGTCATCACGGTTATCGACAACATTGCCGTTAGGCTTCACCGCGCCCAGCTCCTGATGATAGTCCTCGCTGCTGAACGGGAAGAGCTTCATCTTCAGGTTCAACAAATCGTGTCGCATCTGTCCGGCGTTAGCATATCTGTCCTCACAACGCTTTGCCAACGCCTTGTCCATAATCTCCTGCATGCCCTCGGGAACATTTTCCATATAGTCCTTCAGCTGCGGCACAGGCTTTTCTACATGCATCATAGCAACCGAAACCGCCGTTGTGCCGACGTAGGGAACCTCACCCGTAAGCATTTCGAAGAGCACTATACCCAAAGAATAGACATCGCTGCTGGCAGTAATCTTACCGCCGCAGGCCTGCTCCGGAGAAATATAATGCACAGAACCCATCACCGATTTGGAATAAACCATCGTCTGGTTCGTGACCATTTTGGCAATGCCGAAATCAGCGATTTTCGGATTCATATTTTTGTCAATTAAAATATTCTGCGGCTTGATGTCACAGTGAATAATGTTATGGCTGTGAGCATGCTGCAGTGCATCGGCAAGTCGCACAGCGATTTCCAGCACAGTATTCAGGCTCAGCTTATGCTCCTGCATATACTCCTTCAGAGTAACACCGTCAACATATTCCATAACTATATACTGATTGCTGCCTTCCGATACAACATCATAGATATTGATAATATACGGATGCACCAGACGCGCCGCGGATTTTGCTTCTCTGCGGAACTGCTCCAGCAGCTCATTGTCCCCCAGGAACTGGTCGCGCAGCATTTTCACGGCTACATTACGGTCCAAAAGCTGGTCGTGGGCCAAAAAGACTTCGGCCATACCGCCATAGCCAATCGGACGAATAATCTCATAGCGTCCGTTCAAGATGGTCTTGCCATTTTTATCCATTACAGCTTTCCTCCCCCTGCGTAGTTAAATCAATCAGAATCAGAGACACATTATCGCGTCCGCCGTTGTCCAGGCTCTGCTCCAGCAGTTTGTCAGCAGCCTGCTCCGGATCGGCACAGCCGATAATCCGGCTGATTTCGGCTGCACGCAGCATGTCGGACAGACCATCGCTGCACAGCAGCAGCCTGTCACCCTCCTGCAGACGGAAGCTGAAGAAATCAGCATTGACTGTTTCCTCGACACCCAGGGCTTGCAGCAAAATATTACGCTGCGGATGTACAAAGGCTTCCTCGTCCGTAATTTTTCCCTGTTCCTTTAAATCCGCTACCAGTGTATGGTCATGCGTCAGCTGCTCCAGCTTGTCGTTGCGGAACAGATACAATCTGCTGTCGCCTACATGGCAGCAGTAGCCGTGCCCATCCCCCGGCAGATAAAGCGCCGTCATCGTCGTTCCCATGCCGGAATAGCTTTCATTGCTCACCGCCATTTTAAAAACGTGCGTATTAGCCTTGTCAAAGGCCTCCAGCATAACCTTACGGATATTCTGTTCCTTCTGCTCATGGCGCAGGCTATGTGTTGCAGCCTCAAAGGCTTTAATAGTAGACCTGCTGGCAATTTCTCCTGCCGCATAGCCTCCCATGCCGTCGGCAACGGCAAAAAGAGAGGGCTCACGCACCAGCAGCGCATCTTCATTATTCTCTCTGACCAGGCCCACATGGGTTCTGCTGATTACCTGCATTATTTTTGCTCCTGTTCCTTGGCAAATTTAGCCCGCAGCTGACCGCAGGCCGCATCAATATCCTTGCCCATCTCCTTACGAACGGTAGCGTTAATCCTGTTTTTCTGCAGGATGCGCAAAAAGCGTTCTACTGCCGCTTTGGACGGGCGCTCAAAGCCCTGCTCCGGTACCGGGTTGGCCGGTATCAGATTAACGGATGCCTGCTTATAGCGCAGGTAATTGCTCAAAAGCTCCGCGTCCTGCGGACTGTCATTTTTTCCCTTCAACAGAATATATTCATATGTTATCTGCCTGCCGCTGGCTTTGCTGTAGCTTTCGGCAGCTGTCAGCACATCCACGAAGGGATAACCCTTGTTGACAGGCATCAGCGCCGTACGCAGCTCGTTTTTGACTGCGTGCAGTGAAATTGCCAGATTTATCGGCTTGCCCTGCTCCTCCAGGCGTTTAATACCCGGAATGATGCCGCAGGTGGAAATCGTCATATTACGGTAGCTCATGTTGCAGGTGTCCTCGCGATGCAGAAAATCCAGCGCCTGCAAAACGCTGTCAAAATTCAGCATCGGTTCACCGCTGCCCATGACCACCACTCTGCTCACCATTGCTCCCTGCTCACGCAGACGCTCGTTGAACAGGTAAACCTGCGCCACGATTTCTGCCGCCGTCAGGTTGCGTACAGCACCCTTCAGGCCGCTGGCACAGAAAGCGCAGTGCATATCGCAGCCGACCTGGCTGGAAACGCACACGCTGTAGCCGTAATCATGGTGCATCAGAACCGTTTCTACCGAATTGCCGTCCGGCAAGCTCAAAAGCAGCTTACTCGTCATGCCGTCGGAGGAATTCTGCTCACGCAAAATTTCCAGACTGTGCGGCAACACGGTGAATTTTTCCTGCAGCACGGCAATATCGGCCTTGCTCAGGTTGTGCATAGCGGTAAAATCAAAGACCGACTTTTGGTACAGCCATTGAAATACCTGCTTGGCACGGAACTTTTTCAGTCCTGCTGCCACAAACAAATCCTGTAATTCTTCTATTGGTAAAGCAAAAATATCTTGCATTCTCTTACCTCTATATTACTGCTTTTTCATCAGCTTACAGATATAAAAGCCGTCGATGCCGTCATTCTGCGGCAGAAGCTGCAGCTCCTGTACCTGCTCACCCGTCAGCGGATGTGTGAATTCCACGCGCTGCCATTCGGGATGCTGCGTTAAAAACTCTTCCACCAGATAATGGTTTTCGCTCTGCTCAATCGTGCAGGTGCTGTAAACCATCGTGCCGCCGTCCTTCACATACTGTGCGGCATTCTTTAAAATTGCCAGCTGCAACGGCGGGAACAGCTTCAGATCCTTGCGTTGCTTGCGCCAGCGTGCTTCCGCACGGCGACGCAGCACACCCAGACCGGAGCAGGGTGCATCAACCAAAACTCTGTCAAACACGCCCAGCCATTCGCTGCGCAGCTGCAGAGCATCGTTCTGCAGTGCTTTGACGCTCTTCATGCCCAGACGGGCAGCGTTTTCGGCAATCAGCTCCAGCTTATGCTCGTGGATGTCGCAGGCGATAACCTCGCCCTTATCCTGCATAAGCTGTGCCACGTGCGTTGCCTTGCCGCCGGGAGCGCTGCACATATCCAGCACGCGCATTCCGGGCTGCGGCGCCAGCACCGGCGCTACCAGCATAGAGCTTTCATCCTGAATATAAAAATGCTGCGGCAGTGCTGCCAGAAGCGTATGCAGCGACGGCAGATGCTCTGCCACAATGCCGTAGGGACTCCATTCGGAAGCATGCACCTGCGCACCCATTTCCGTCAGATCCGCCAACAGCTTGTCGCGCGTAGTCACCAGCGTATTAACACGCAGGCACACCGGCGCAGCCGTATTATCAAACGCCAGCAGGCGTTCGGTACCGCCGCGTCCCCACGGTCCCAGCCAGCGCTTCACCAGCCAGCGCGGATGGTAATACTGCAGCGACAGATAATCGGCATCCTGCTTTTCGGTATCAGGCAGGACGAATGCTCCTGCTTCCTGCTTACGCAGCAGACCGCGCAGAACGCCGTTGACGAACTTGGCGCTGCCCTCATGGCTCACGGAGCGCGCCAGCTTCACAGCCTCGTTTACTGCCGCCGACGCAGGAATGCGCGTCATATACAGCAGCTGGTAGGTGCTGATGCGCAGTATCGCCAGAATATCACCGGCCACCTTGTCCAGCGGACGGCTGACACACTGCGCCAGATACCAGTCAAGCGTACCGCTGGCCTTTACCGTGCCGTATACCAGCTCCGTTGCCAGCCTTCTGTCAAGATCGCTCAGTCTGCTGCCGCGCAGATACTGGTTCAGCGCGATATTCGTATAAGCGCCGTCCTCCAGCACCATACGCACCAAAAGCGCCGCTGCTCCGCGGGCACTCTCAGGATAATTTGCTTTTTGTTCCTTCCGCATGCTTTGTTTCTTCCTCATCATCTTCCATAAATGCTAAAATTGCTGCTTCCAGCTTATTGATATCTACCCGTGTATTAAAGCAGGGACCGAAGGGACGCTCGTTTAAAACGCCCAGCACCGGCAGCGGAAATACATCCTGAATGCCGCTGGTCAGGTCACGCTCACAGGCCACGGCCACAATAGCTTTCGGCCCTGTCTGCTTAACCATCTGCCTTGCCAGCGTACCACCGGTGGCCACAGCAAAATGGCAACCGTACTTGTGCGCCAGCCCCAGCATAGCACCTACGCTGCAGCGTCCGCACTGACGGCAGTTCTCTACATTACGGGTTATCTTATGTACGCAGGTATCCAGCTGGATACAATGCGGTGTTAAAATCATAATTCGGTTGGCAGGCACCTTCACCTTATGCTGCAGCACCAGATTGTTGCTTACCTCGATAAAGGACTGCTCAATGCGGACGCGGGGAATATTGAACAAGCGTCCCAGTACTACCGCAAAGGGGAAGAGAATATTAATCGCCTTCCACGCCCAAAAATACAAAATTTTGAGCACCGGTATTCCCAATAGCGCCATGACAATTCCCAGCACGCCGCTGAGCATTGCCAGCACGATCAGTACGCCGAAAAAGCCGAAAATTATCGGCAGGAAACGGCTGATTTCATAAAGCCCCGGAAAGGTTACCTTCCAGACCACATAAAACATCAGCGCACCTAATACGGCACTAATGGAGGTCAAGGCCATAAATATACGTTTTTTGGGCTTAAATACACTATCTTCGTTCATTAAAAGATTACTCCTTCAATTTACAGCCTGCTTCAGGCAAGCAGATCGCCCTCCTGTACACCGCGGCCGTTCAGGAAAACCTGCGCCGGCATACGTTTTTTGGATTCGGGCTGTACCTCGGTGATTTCCAGTACTCCCTCACCGCAAGCTACAAAGAAGCTGTGCTTGCCGGTTTCGATAACGGTACCGGCAGCAGCAGCGCTGTTTTTGTCAGTCATTTTACTGCCCCATATTTTCAGGCCCTTGCCGTTCGGCAGCTTGGTAAAGGTGCTGGGTGCAGGATTAAAGCCGCGGATAAGGTTGTGTACCTCCTGTGCCGTTTTGCTCCAGTCGATATGCTCCATGCTGCGGTCGAGAAGTGTTGCATAGGTAGCCTGTTCGTTATCCTGCGGTTCCGCAACGGCAGTACCTGCCGCAATCTTGTCGATAACTTGCAGCAGCAGCGCCGCACCCTGCTCACGCAGAGCATAATGCAGCTCGCCCATCGTGGTATTTTCTTCGATAGGCACTACTACCTTATCCAGCATTGCGCCGGTATCCATGCCGATATCCATCTGCATAATCGTTACGCCCGATTCCTTTTCGCCCTTGATGATGGCATACTGAATCGGCGCCGCACCGCGATACTTCGGCAGCAGGGAAGCGTGTACGTTAATGCAGCCGTATTTCGGCAGCTCCAGAATTTCCTTGCTCAAGAACTGGCCGAAAGCAGCTACAACAATCAGCTCCGGCTGCAGCTCGTGCAGCAGCTCAACAAATTCGGGAGTTTTTACCTTTTGCGGCTGGTAAACAGTCAGGCCCTGCGCCAGCGCATATTCTTTAACCGGTGTTTGCAGCAGCTTGTTGCCGCGTCCCTTCGGACGATCCGGCTGAGTTACTACCGCAAGAATTTCATGCTTGCCGCTTTCACACAGCGCCTGCAGACTGCCTACTGCGAAATCCGGCGTTCCCATAAATACTATACGCATTTGTTTTCCTCCGTATATCTTTCTATTTTTTTTCGTATCCCGGTCAGGATTTATCTTAAAGCATCCTCGGGATTTTCCTTCTGCTTAGGCGAAATGGTTTTAGCCTTGTCGATGAACAGAATGCCGTCCAGATGGTCCAGCTCATGCTGAATGCAAATAGCCAGCAGACCGCTTGCGGAAAGCAACATGCGTTGGCCGGTTTTGTCGGTGAATTCGCATTCCACATATTCGGAGCGTTCTACCTCGCCTTCGTAATCAGGCACGGAAAGACAGCCTTCGCTGCCCAGCACCTTGCCCTCGCGTTTAACAATCTCAGGGTTAATCAGCTCGTACAGGCCTTCGCCTACGTCGATAACTACTACGCGCTTGCTTACACCCACCTGCGGTGCTGCCAGGCCTACGCCGTCGGCCGCATACATTGTTTCTGCCATATCACGCAGCAGACGCTGCAATTTTTTATCTATACGCTCTACCGGTTGAGCCACCTCACGCAGCACCGGAGCGCCGGCAATCACTATTTTTAACTTAGCCATTTTTGTTCCTCCTTATATCTATTCCAATAGTTCATTATAACACATTACTACAGGAAAAAACAAATTCTCTGCACAAGCTTCCTCATATATTTAAGTAAAGACTAAAAAGCCTTCTGCATCAGGCGAATTTCGCGTCAGAAGCAGAAGGCTCTTAAGCTTTTTTGTTATTTATTTTTTATAATTGTTTTTATCTGCCATACGGATACCGGTATTTACCAGCTTCTGTGCAGGCTTGCTGCCATCTTTTGCTGCAGCAGCGGCAGCCATCACAGCCTCGTAGCCCATTTTGTACTGATTCTGTACGGCAACGGCGATACTATAGTTCTTGTCCTCCAGGCCAAGCAAAGTCTTTTTACCAAGGTCAAAACCGGTAACGACAATATCCTTGCGGCCTGCAGCCATTACAGCCTCCACGGTTGCATTGGTGGAGCCGTTGTTGCAGGCAATAATGCCTTTAACATTATGAGTGTTTTTGATTTTTTCGGTAACCAGCTTAAATGCGCCCGCTTCATCACCATAGTTGATAATATAATCATGTTCGATTTTCCAGCTTGCAGAAGCAAATTTACCCCAGTTTGCCATAATGCTGTTCAGACGGTCGGAAATCGTAGTGCTGGCCAAGGTGCTGACATGTACCAGAACCGTTGCCTCCTCGGATTCCTTCACGCCGCTAGCCTTCATCTGCTCTACCATTTGCTGGCAAACCTCGGCACCAGCTTCCAAGTTATCGGTAAGGAAGGCTGCATCATAATCATTGCTGCTGAGTGCAGTATCAACCAGAAATACCGGCAACTTCTGCTCGCGCAGTGTTTTCGCACTTGCCGTCATATTGGAGCTGTCCGCCGGAGCAAGAATCACTGCATCTGCTTTTTTGCCGGGAAGCTCCTTGACCATATCGCGTTGCAGCTCCCAATCGCCGTCCTTCATAACGCCGCCGACATAAACGTTAACGTCAGCCTTAGCTGCGCCGTCCTTAATGCCGCGGATAACTTCTTCCCAATAGTTACCCTTCATAACCTTAAGTACGGCATAGACGTTTTTGCGTCCTTCCTTTACTTCCGTCACAGGCTCAAAATCCTGCTTGGATTTGGCGTTCATAACCTTTTGTGTTACCGCGCCCTGTTGCGCATTGTTGCCGCCGCAGCCTGCAACGCCTACAAGCAGTAAAGCCGAGAATAAAACTGCTAATAATTTCTTCATACCCATACTATCAACCTCCGCTTATTTATATGAGTAACATTTCAAAACTTGCTCATATGTTATCAACAATATTATAACACTTTTACAAGAAAAATCAAGCAATTTGTAATCTTTGTTTGTTTTAACCTAAACTCAATAACCACGTAAACATTAAAGAATAATAGACTCAGCAAGCATTGTATTTATCACAAATCAAAGCTGTTTTTCTGCGTTCAAATCAAAGCTAAATATTATTTTTGTCCTCTTTCACTTCACAATAGCTTGCGTCAGGTAAAGATAACTTTACAAAAGCCTCTTTCTTCTCATCAAAGTTTGTGCTATAATCTTTTATTAAGCAAGCAAAAACTGACAACAGTACAGCCCGCTTTATGATAATTTAGGGAGGATTTTTACATATGCTGAACCAGATTTCTTTATTCACCGAAAACAACGAGGGTGGTTTGTTCAAAATCACCACCATTCTTGCTAAAGCCAACATCAATATTTACACCATGCTGGCCAACGACAGTGCGGAATTCGGCATCGTGCGCCTGATTGTGGACAAGGCAGAAACTGCTATCGAAGTACTGAAGGCAGAAGGCTACCAATGCCGTCAGGACAAGGTTATTGCTGTAGAGATGAACGATACTCCGGGTTACCTGGACGGCATTCTTTCCGCTATCCACGGTGCCAACATCGACATTTCTTACCTTTACATTTCCTTTAACCGCGACAATGTTAAGCCGGTAGTAGTTTTCAAAACCAACGAGCCGGAAACTGCCACCTTCCTCATTGGACGTGGCTACAAGCTGCTGGAAACATTTTAATAGCTGAAATATTTTAAAGGCCGCCCGCTGAAGCAGGCGGTCTTTTTGCATGCAAAAAAGCTGCCGCAGCCTTCGCTACAGCAGCTCATACTTATCAGTTTACAGTTCTTCCGCCAGGTCAAGCAACAGTCTTTCCGTCTTTTCCCAACCCAGGCAGGGGTCGGTAATAGATTTGCCGTAGACGCCATCATGCACGCCCTGAGCACCGTCCTCGATATAGCTTTCAATCATCAGGCCCTTGACGATTCTGTTGATATCAGCATTCAGCTTGCGGGAATGCACAATATCCTTGGCAATGCGGATTTGCTCCAGATATTTTTTGCCGGAATTGGCGTGGTTGGTATCCACAATAATCGCCGGGTTCTGCAGCTGACGCTCCGCATACATATCAATAACGATTTTCAGCACCTCATAATGGTAGTTGGGGAAACTGTTGCCGATGGGGTCTACATAACCACGCAAAATGGAATGCGCCAGCGGGTTGCCCTTGGTGCGTACCTCCCAGCCACGGAACAAAAATTCCTGCTCATGCTGCGCTGCCGCCACACTGTTGAGCATAACGGACAAATCGCCGCTAGTAGGATTCTTCATGCCAACGGGAATGCCTACGCCGCTGGCAATCATACGGTGGAGCTGGTCCTCGCTGGAGCGCGCGCCAACTGCGGCATAGCTCAGCAAATCGGACAGATAGCGGAAAACCTCGGGATAGAGAATTTCCTCTGCACCGGTCAGGCCGGTTTCTTCTACCACGCGCACGTTCATTTTACGGATAGCGATAATACCACCCAACATATCCTCTTCACCCTCGGGAGAAGGCTGGTGCAGCATACCCTTATAGCCTACGCCGATAGTACGCGGCTTGTTGGTGTACAGACGCGGTACGATAAAAATTTTATCCTGTACCTTTTCCTGCAGCTTGGCCAGACGATAAACATAGTCCAGCACAGCATCCTCATTATCGCTGGAGCAAGGACCGATAACCAACAAAAAGCGGTCATCCTTGCCTGTAAAAATCTTCTTTATAGCCTCGTCACGCTGCAGCTTCAGCAGCTTCGAAGCCTTACTTACCGGATAATCCTCCATTAAGGCCTGCGGTGACGGCAGCACCTTGATAAATTCCATCTGCATGCTCATAAACAATTACTCCCATTAATCAATTTGCTGACACCGGCAGATTTTTGCAACATTCTACCGGTATTAGCAGTGTTAAATCTTCTATATTGTAACACAAACTCTGTTTTTATACAATCATTTACCATGTTAAATTACACTTACAGGGTCAACATTAAAGTAAAGATTAGGCTTTTCCTTGAATTCACTGTTCAGCAATGCTTCCTTTGTTTCCCTCAAATCCTGCGCCTTCAACAGCACATTGAAACGGTACAGGTCATAGGCCTTTGCCACCAGCGAGGGGAACGGTCCTGCAATCAGCAAATCCTCCAGTTTGCCTTGCAGCTTTAAGCTCTGCAGATAGAAGACAACCTGCTGCGCCAGCGCCAGGCCTGCACCCTCATCCTTATCCACCACCTGCAGCTTAAGCATCTGGGCGAACGGCGGATAAAAATAGTTCTGACGTTCCTGCAGCTCGCGCTTGGCAAAGGTGTCGTAATCCTGCGTCACTGCCAGCTGCAGAATCGGGTTATCCGGATCATAGGTCTGGAAGATTACATGTCCCGGCCTGTCACCGCGTCCCGCACGCCCCGCTGCCTGCGTCAGCAACGAAAAGGCGCGCTCCGACGCTCGGTAATCCGGCAGATGCAGCGTACTGTCCGCCGCCAGTACTCCCACCAGCGTTACATTGGGAATATCATGTCCCTTCGCCACCATCTGCGTACCAATCAGCACATTGGCCGCACCGTCGGCAAAGCGCCGCAGGATATCGGCATGCGCAAACTTCGCCACAGTCGAATCCTGGTCCATGCGCAACACACGCACCTCCGGCAGCTGCTGCAGCTGTTCTTCGGCCTTCTGCGTACCGCTGCCGAAATATTTGATGCGGCGGCTATGACAGTTGGGGCACTCCTGCGGCAGCGGCATCGTGTTACCGCAGTAATGGCAACGCAAATCCTCGTTCTTCTTGTGGTAAACCATTGCTACGGCGCAATGCGGACAGGTAATCGTCTGGCCGCAGTCGCGGCACATCACAAAGGTAGAATAGCCACGGCGGTTTAGGAGGACAATCGCCTGCTCCCCCGCCGCCGCCGTCATCACTAACGCCTGCTGCAGCGCGCGCGACAGTACGCTGAAATTGCGCGCCTCCAGTTCCTTGCGCATATCCACGATCTCAACCTTTGGCAAAGCAGCACCATTAGGACGTGACGTAAGATGCAAATGTGTACATTCGCCCTGCAGTGCCTTATAATAAGTGCATAAATCCGGCGTCGCACTGCCAAGCACCAAAGCTGCGCCGGTCAGGCGGCAGCGGGTGCGGGCAACATCACGTGCATTATAATGCGGACGGTGGTCCTCCTCCTTGTAGCTTCCCTCATGCTCCTCGTCGACAATCACCAAGCCAAGCTTTTCAAACGGAGCGAACACAGCACTGCGCACGCCAATCAGCACCCTTGCCTTGCCTGTGCGCATGCGGTACCACACGTCGCCTCTTTCGTTCTGCGATAGCTTACTGTGCGCCACGGCAATCTCGCTGCCGAACCATGCCTGAAAGCGCTTCACCAGCTGCGCTGTCAGCGCAATTTCCGGCACCAGCATCAGCACCTGCCAGCCTGCATCCACAGCATGAGCCGCCGCACGCAGGTAAACCTCCGTCTTGCCGCTGCCCGTAATGCCCTGCAGCAAAAAGGACTGCGCACGCTGCGCATCTATCGCCTGATTAATCTTTACTGCGGCATCCTGCTGCTCCGCCGTCAGCTGCAGGCTTTCGCCACGCTCCTGCTCTGTGTTATAGCTGTTGCGCAGCACACGCTTCTGCACTGCGTCCGCCAAACCGTTCTGCGCTAAAGCGCGCGCTACCGCGGAGCTCACACCCTGCTGCGCCAACTCGCTCACGCTCAGTGCTCCTGCAGCCTGTGCCAGTACGCCCAGGGCAGCATGCTGCCCCTTGGCACGTTTGGCAAGCGTTCCTTCAGCCAACGCCTGCCTTCCTGCAGCATTGATACGATAAGCCAACACTGTTTTTTCCTGCAAACGCTCATTATAAACATAATAAAGCAAACGTCCCTGCGCATCACGCACGGCACGCCGCTTAATGCTCGATTTTCCCGGCACAAAAAGGCGCATCGCCTCTGCCAGCGAACACATATAATAATCTGCCATCCATTTGGCAGTAGCCAGCATTTCCTTATCAAACCAAGGAGTATCGCCCAAGGCTGCCTCCACCGGCTTCAGCTTACTTCTCAGCACTTCATCACTAGGCAGCGACACACGCTCCACCACAAAGCCTTCCACCTTCTGGCCGCTGAAGGGAATAACTACACGCCAGCCGCTGTCTATAAACTGCAGTGCTTCCGGCACACTGTAGGTAAACTGACGGAATAAATTTTTTACTGGTAAATTTATCGCAACATTAACAGCAAACATGGCAACCTCCTGCAAACATACTTGTAGTTTATTATAGCATAAATCAGGGAGAATGCGGAGAGCGTTTATATAAAAAGCGTTCTACCGCAGTCATGTAGAACGCCTTTTGCAGCTTTATGCTGTTTTACTGTTATGCTGTCAATTTGGAGGCAAGCTCACGTACTTCTGCTTCTACCGAAGTTTTATCTTTCATAACCGCTAAGGTTTGCCTTTAATCTTTATGTTTACTTCTTTCGTCCCCGAAAGAAGTAACAAGAAAGGGGCGCGCTTTACCAAAGCGCGGGAAACAGTCGCTTTTTTGCTCGCACAAAAAAACTTAGCAAAAAATGCTTTACCATATTCTCTTTGGTTCGTAGTAAACTAACAACTACTGAAACACATTAACGATTATGGAAGTATTTTTTGAGGTTTAGACTAACGCAAAGTTTAATCCCCTGATACAAGTCTTAGACAAACCACAAAGCACTTCATGGGTTACGAAGAACTTTTGCAAGAATTCGAACAAGCGCTAGTAACAGTAAAGCGGCCCTATTCAAACTGTTTGCATAGATCAAAATCACTGTTTCAGCACTTCGTCATATTTCATAATCTCGCACTGAGACTAGCCATTATTTTTTGCTTTCTCTTCCAGTTCCAACATGTACTTATCAAAATCAGACATAAATAATCTGTCTTGAATGACACGATATTTTTCAAATTCAGTTTCGGCATGCAGCTTTGCAATTGCTTCTGACACCTTCCCTGCATCCTGTAAAACACCATATTCAAACATTTCAATGAAACTGTTAAGTCTCTTCTCCCAATCCTCCATAGTAAGAGGAATATGCCTTAATGTCATGTTCTCTGCGAAATCCAAGTATGCGGTAACCATACGGTTTAATTGCTGCAATTCATTTTCGCTCAGATAATTTTTTGCAATCGTCACATCACTTTTTTAATCTTGCCGTCTGGAGCATCTGCCCATGTAGTAAGTCCCATATGTTCCTTTTGATGGTCGGCGCGTTCTACAATCAATTCAACTGCAGTGTGACCGTGAATTGCATAGTGCATTTTGTTCTGAATAGTTGCGTAAAACCGTTTCGTTGTTGCAGAGGTTTTGTCATAATCTATCGCAGTAGCATAAATATCTGTGATTTTCTGATAAAACTTCCTTTCGCTTGCGCGAATTTCTCTGATACGTTCAAGCTGTTCATCAAAGTATTTATCCGTCAGATAAGTGCCTTGTTTCAGGCGTTCATCATCCATTACCCAGCCTTTAATGGTGTAGTCCTTGGCAATCTTATTTACCCATTTACGGAACTGCACTGCACGCTCAGAATTGACTTTAAATCCTACTGCAATAATCATCTCCAAAGAATAGTGATTTGTGCTATAGCTTTTTCCATCAGCAGCAGTTATTCGATATTTTCGAATAACTGAACCCTCCTGTAATTCACTATCCTCGAATATCTTTTTAATATGATAATTTATGGTGTTTACACCTACATCATACAAAGTTGCCATCATTTTCTGTGTCAGCCATATATTCTCATCTTCGTAGCGCATCTCAATGCTGTCCTGCTGGTCCCCCACAGAGGCAACATAAGTCAGATATTCCGCTGCGCTGGAACGGATGGTTATTTCGGCTTTGTTTTTTACCAATATCCCCACCACTTTCTCTCAAATCAAATTTATCAGCACAGTTTAACAGTACCACAGTTTCAGCGGTTCGCCGTCTCCAATCATGCTTCGCTCTCGCTCGCATTCTTGGACGGCTATCACATGGTGCGCACCAGCTGCTCACCGCGTCGCTCAGCTCCTAGTGAGCAGGGTGACGCACTCAACATGGCTCGTCATCGGGAACATATCCACCGGCTGCGCTACAATCGCATTATACCCATGCTGCTCCATAAACGCCAAATCACGTGCCAAGGACGCAGGATTGCAGGACACATAAACAACGCGCTCAGGCTGCACCTCGGCAATCGCTGCCAGCACCTTCTGCTCGCAGCCCGCACGCGGAGGATCCACTACCACAACGTCCGGACGCACGCCGCCTGCAAGCAGCTTCGGCAGCTCCACAGCAGCATCACCGCAGATAAATTCCGCATTAGCGCATTTATTTTCTTCTGCATTTTTCTTGGCGTTTTCAATCGCAGGCGCTACAATCTCGATACCATAAACCTGTTTGGCGTGACGTGCAAGATACAGAGAAATCGTACCTGTACCGCAGTAAACGTCCACCACGGTTTCCTTGCCGCTCAGCGCCGCAAACTCCAGCGCTTTGTTATACAGCTTTTCTGCCTGCTCGCTGTTCACCTGGAAGAAGGCCTGCGCGGAAATATGGAAGCTCAGGCTGCCCAGACTGTCCTTAATCGATTCCGGTCCGTACAGCACGCGCGTCTTGCTGCCCATGACCACGTTCGTCTGTTTTTTGTTGATGTTCTGCACTACGCTCACAAGTCCCGGAACATGGCGTTTCAGCCATTCAATAAGCACGCCGCGGTGCGGAATGTCATAGCCAGAGGTAATAATAACCGCCATCACTTCGCCGCTGTGTACGCCCACGCGTCCCATAATATGGCGCACAAGTCCTTTGCCTGTCTTTTCGTCATAGGCGCTGATGTTATAATGCTGCATCCAGGCGCGCACTGTTTTCATAATTGCATTGTTCGCCTCTTTGGAAATCATGCAGGCATCCGTATCTACGACGCTGTGTGTTGCCGTCGCATAACAGCCTATCTGCAGCACACCTTCAGCATCCGCTGCCGCGGGGAACTGCATTTTGTTGCGGTAGCTCCACGGCTCCGCCGCCCCCAACACCGGCAATGCCTCTAAATTAAGATGTCCGATTCTGGTGAGCGCATCCTGCACCTGCTGACGCTTGCACTCCAGCTGTCCCTTGTAGCTCAAATGCTGCAGCTGACAGCCGCCGCATTCCTTATACACCGGACACGCAGGCTCCACACGCTCGGCAGATGCTTTGACAATCTCCTCCAGCGCACCAACTGCATAGCTTTTCTTCACCAGCGTAATAGTTACGCGCACCTCTTCCTCCGGCAGCGCGCCTTTGACAAAGACTGTAAATCCTTCATACTTGCCAACGCCCTCGCCGCTGCTGCCAAGACCATTGACAGTTAACGTAATATTATCCCCCTGTTTTACAGGAATTATCTGCTTCATATATTTCCACCTGACTTTTTCGATTTTATTGTATATATATCTAATTATATCACAAAAACAGCCTGCAAAGAAACAGCAGCACGCTAAGATAATGCTTTACATCAATTCCGCAGCCTACATAACGCCAAAATATCACTTTGCATCTTTCCTGTAATTGTGAGAAGTGTGCAACATTTTCTGTAAAGCTATATACTTTTCATATAACATAAGCTATAATTAAGTTAGGGACATTGAGTTTCCGGGTCTATAAAGGTTTTATTTTGCGAAAGGAGCGATGCACAATGACAGTAAAATTTTTAAAATGCAGTATTTGCGGTAATATTGTCGGCCTGATTCACGACGGCGGCGGTGAGCTTGTCTGCTGCGGCAAGCCCATGCAGGAGCTTGTTGCCAACACTGAAGACGCAGCGCAGGAAAAGCATGTGCCCGTAATTACCGTTGACGGCAGCACTGTGCGTGTAGCTGTAGGCAGCGTGGAGCATCCCATGATTGAAAAGCACTACATCCAATGGATTTATCTGCAGACAACTCATGGCGGTCAGCGCTATATCTTAAAGCCCGGTGACAAGCCGGAGGCTGTTTTCGCTCTTGCCGAGGGTGCAGCTCCGCTCGCCGCTTATGCTTATTGCAATCTGCACGGATTGTGGGCGGCAAAGCTGTAACAGCTGATGCCTTACATTCATAAAACACTTCTTTTCTCAGTATCGGAGTCCCGACCGATAATGGTCAGGGGCTCCGATGCTTTTTTATTACTCAAAAAGCTAAAAAATAAAACCGGCCTCCGACAGCTATATGTAATAGCATATCAGAGACCGGTTAAATTACAAAAACAATCACGCCAGGCTTATGGTCTTAAGCCCCAAAGGCTGTTAAAAAGCACAGCGAGAGAATTATTTTTCTACCCACAGGCCTTTTTCGTCTTTTTTGTAGCCAGCAAATTCGATTGCCAACGCAGCCATAACCTTGGTTGCGTCCTTGATCTGTACGTTCAGCTCTTCTGCGCGGATGAAATCATCGTGGCACATTTCGCTGGGGTTTTTGCTGGTGAGCAAAACGTATTCGTTCTGCATTTCTACAAGTGCTTTTGCTTCTGCATTAAATTGTTCCATTAGACTAATCTCCTTAGTTTTTATTATTGTACGATAACGCTCAGGTCACCTACAGCATGGGTAATATCCTTAACTGCTGCCAAGAGTGCCAGACGGTTGTTCTTCACGCGAACGTCCTCGTCCATAACCATAACGTCTTCGAAGAATTTGTTAATCGGGTCAACCAGCTTAACTGCTTCAGCCATAACTGCAGCATAGTCATACTTGGTTGCTGCAACCAGCACTTCCTTGCTGGCTGCCATAGCAGCATTGTGCAGAGCGCCTTCAGCTTCAACTGCAAAGAGCTGCGGGTTGATTGCAGATTCTTCTTCAATCTTCTTGCACAGGTTAGCAACACGGGTTGCAGCCTGAATCAGTGCCGGAGCCTCTGCGGAAGCAACAAAGCTGTTCAGAGCCTTAGCACGGGCAACAAGATCGGTGAAATCGTCGTTCATCTGGTCAGCCAGAACTGCGTCAACTACGTCATAACGGATGCCCTGATCCATCAGCATATTGCGCAGGCGCTGTTTCATGAACTCAGCAATCTGCGGTACGAGCTTTTTGGTGTCCTCTGCCGGGATGTTCAGCAGGTACAGAGCGCCAGCGATAACCTTGTACAGGGATACATGGTAGTTGCCGTCCAGTAAAATGTTGATGATGCCCAGAGCCTGACGGCGCAGTGCGTACGGATCCTGAGAGCCGGTCGGAGCCAGACCGCGGCTGAAGGTAGCGCAGATGTTGTCCAGTTTATCGGCAATACCGGTCAGACGGCCGATATCGGTAGTCGGCAGCTCGTCACCGGCAAAGCGCGGCAGATAATGCTCGTAAATACCCAGTGCAACCTCAGGAGCTTCACCGTCGAGCTTAGCATATTCGCGGCCCATAACGCCCTGCAGCTCGGTGAATTCGATAACCATGCCGGTTACCAGGTCGCATTTGCACAGCAGAGCGGTGCGCTCCAGCTTTTCTTTATCAACCTTGGCATTGATAGCCATAGCCAGCATATCAACAGCCTGTACCAGACGTTTGCTCTTATCGTTCATATTGCCCAGGCCTTCCTGGAAGGAAACAGTTTTGAGTTTTTCCAGACGGTCAGCCAAAGTTTGTTTTCTGTCTTCGTTGAAGAAGAATTCAGCGTCGCTCAGACGTGCACGCAGTACGCGCTCGTTACCGTGAGCAACAATTTCCAAATGCTCCTTGCCGCCGTTGCGGACGGTGATGAACTTGTTCAGCAGGGAGCCGTCCTCTGCCAGTACCGGGAAGTAACGCTGATGCTCGCGCATCGGGGTGATGATGCATTCCTTCGGCAGAGCAAGGAATTTTTCTTCGAATTTGCCGCACAGAGCAGTCGGCCATTCTACCAGATAGTTTACTTCCTCCAGAAGGTCTTCATTGATTTCTGCATGACCGCCTTCGGCAATTGCCAGGTCAGTAACCTGTTGACGAATCAGCTCACGGCGAGCGTCCTGGTCAACCATTACATAGTTGTCATACATAACCTTTTCATAGGAATCAGCATCAGGGATTTCTACAGCGCCGATGGTGCCGATAGCAGCGGAAGCTACAGCGTTCTTAGCCTTACTCTTTACAGTGTCGAACAGAGCCTTGGCAGCATCGCCGATGGACTCATGAGCTTTAGCGTTATCCAGTGCGGAAGGACGCAGGAAGCGGTGACCGCGGCTGAATTTGCCGGATTTTACGCCGGTAATTTCAACAGGGATAACTTCATCGCCGAACAGTGCAACCAGCCAACGAATCGGACGGACGAATTTGAATTCATGATCTGCCCAACGCATGTTTTTCGGGAAGTTCAGGCTGGTGAGGATATCAGTCAGCAGGCCCGGCAGCAAATCCTTAACCGGTTGGCCTGCCAGATGCTTAACAGCATATACATAATCATCGCGAACAACGAGCTCTTTTACGTCAACTCCTTGGCCGCGAGCAAAGCCGATAGCTGCTTTAGAGGGAGCGCCGCTTACGAAAGCGATTTTTGCGGAAGGACCTTTAGCCTCAACAGTGCTGTCCTCCTGAGCCTCGGCAACGCCGCTGGCAATGAAGGTCATACGACGGGGAGTGCCATAGGTTTTAACTGCTTCGAAGGGAATGCGCAGCTCAGTCATTTTCTTTTCTGTCAAATCCTTTAATTGTGCCAGAATGGCAGGCATAAATTTCGCAGGAATCTCTTCTGTACCGATTTCAAAAAGTAATTTTTCCATTATTTATTCTCCCCTTTCTTGAGCAGCGGGAAGCCCATTTCTTCACGTTGTGCTACATAAGCCTTTGCACACAGGCGGGCCATCGCACGTACACGGCCGATGTAGGCAGTACGTTCACTTACGCTGATTGCTCCGCGGGAATCCAGCAGGTTGAATGCATGGGAGCATTTCAGAACGTAATCATAAGCAGGACGGATATAACCAAGCTCAATAACGCGCTTAGCTTCTGCTTCATATTTGTCGAACAGGTCAAACAGCAGCGCGGTGTCTGCTACCTGGAAGTTGTAGAAGGATTGCTCTACCTCGTTGGTGTGGAAAACGTCACCGTAGGTAATGTCGCCAACCCATTGGATATCGAATACGTTTTCTACGCCCTGGATGTACATAGCCAGACGCTCCAGGCCGTACGTGATTTCAACGGTAACAGGCTTAACGTCAATGCTGCCTACCTGTTGGAAGTAGGTGAACTGGGTGATTTCCATACCATCCAGCCAAACCTCCCAGCCAAGGCCCCAAGCGCCCAGAGTCGGAGATTCCCAGTTATCCTCTACAAAGCGGATATCATGCTCCTCCTGATGAATGCCGAGCTCAGCCAGGCTCTGCAGATACAGCTCCTGAATGTTTTCCGGAGAGGGCTTAACGATAACCTGGAACTGATGATGCTGGAACAGACGGTTTGGGTTATCACCGTAACGGCCGTCAGCCGGGCGGCGGGAAGGCTCTACGTAAGCCACACGCCAGGGCTCAGGTCCGAGTACGCGTAAAAAGGTAGACGGGTTCATTGTGCCTGCGCCTTTTTCGATGTCATAGGGCTGTGCCATAATGCAGTTTTGGCCTGCCCAGAATTTTTGCAGCTTCAAAATAATTGTCTGAAAATCCATGTTTTACCTCCTATATTTGTTACAAAGACGGCAATGGCAGCAGCTTGGTCCGAAAAACAAAAAGCACCCGCGTCCCCGTAACTTAAATGTTACAGGGACGGAGTGCATACAGCTCGGACTCCGCGGTTCCACCCTGCTTGACTGCAAAAAATGCAGCCCGCCTCAATCAATATACTTTTACAGCTCCAAAGTGCCTTCATCCGCCTTTGCCGCCTTGCACTGTCACGGCTCGCTGAGGTTGCAGACTACTACTCTTCTTCTTAGCTTAACTGTTAGTATATAAAATGCAGCGCTATTTGTCAAGTGCGGCAAATAATTTTGTAAATAACGCTCACAAAAATGTATCAGCTTTCACCATAACAAAATGCCCCCACGCGAACGCGCAGAGGCATTATTGCTTCAAGTTGTCAGGTTAATATAAATTAAGCGGCTATTATTTCTTTTCGATGAGCTTCAGCGGAGCAGAAATCTTAGCTTCTACTTTTTCGCCTTTAGCAGCTTTAACAGCTACTTCCAGACCTTGCTGGCCCATGATTTCCGGCTGTTGAGCGATAGTAGCGCTCATAGCGCCGCTTTCTACAGCCTTTACGCCGTCAGCAGTGCCGTCAAAGCCAACAATGAAGATTTGCTTGCCAGCACTCTTAGCAGCTTCGATTGCACCCAAAGCCATTTCGTCGTTCTGAGCGAAAATAGCTTTGATGTCCGGGTTAGCCTGCAGCATGTTTTCTGCTACAGTCAGGCCCTTGCTGCGGTCAAATTCAGCAGTCTGTTTAGCAACAACGGTCAGCTTGCTGTCAGCCAGCTTGTGGAAGCCTTCGCCGCGTTCACGGGAAGCGCTGGCACCGGGGATACCCTCCAGCTCAGCAACCTTAACCTTTTCGCCCAGCTTTTTGATAATGTAATCAGCAGCCATTTCGCCGCCCTTTACGTTATCGGAAGCAACCAGGCATGCTACATCACCCTGGTTAGCACTGCGGTCGAGGCAGATAACAGGGATGTTAGCCTTGTTGGCAGCCTTTACGGACGTAGAAATTGCATCAGAGTCAACAGGGTTAACCAGCAGAACGCTGATGTTTTGCTGCAGCAGGTCAGCAATATCATTAGCCTGCTTTGCAGGATCGTTCTGAGCGTCAACAACCTTTACAGTTACGCCCAGCTCCTTAGCCTTAGCTTCTACGCCTTTAGCCAGGGAAACGAAGAACGGATTGTTTTGAGTGGATACGGAGAAGCCAACGGTGATTTTCTTGTCGTTGCCTTTTGCAGCATCCTTCTTGTCGCTGCCGCCGCAGCCGACAATCATCATAGCCATTGCTACAATGCAGGTTAATACCAATAAAATTTTTTTCATGTGAGAAAATACCTCCCGGAATTAGAAATTACTATGCAGACAAAAACTTGAATTAATCAGGCTGCGGCTGAAAAGCACTGGATGGTGCTTTACGTCCGCATCACGCTTAGTTTTTCTTTCTGTCCATCAGCACAGCCAGCAAAATTACTATACCTTTGACAACTTGTTGGTAAAAGCTGGATACGTTTAAGATATTCAGACCATTGTTCAGAGTGCCGATAATCAGCGCACCGATAATGGTACCGAATATGCGGCCCTTACCGCCGGAAAGACTGGTGCCACCCAATACTACAGCTGCGATAGCATCCAGCTCATAGCCGGTACCGGCAGTAGGCTGAGCACTGTTCAGACGGCTGGTAAGAATAGCGCCTGCCATACCGCAAAGGAAACCTGTTACGGTATAAGCAAATATTTTAATGCGGTTGATTTTGATACCTGCAATGAAGGAAACCTTCTCATTACCGCCGACAGCATAGGTTTTGCGTCCCAGCGGAGTTTTGTGCAGGATGAACCACAAAATGAAAAACATAATCAGCATCATAATAGCAGGAACCGGCAGACCGGCAACATAGCCCTGGCCAAATTCCAGGAATCGGTCATCCTCGGACAGACTGCTGATAGGGTTGCCGTTGGTATATACCAAAGTCAGACCACGGAAAATGGTCATAGTAGCCAAGGTTGCGATAAAGGGCGCCACCTTGCCGTAGGTAATTACCAGGCCGTTGACACTGCCCAGTGCAGCACCGATGAGGCAGGCCAGCACGATACCGAATACAGGATCCATACCGCCCTTGATAAAGCTGCCCATGAGTGCACTGGAAAGCGCCAGAATACTGCCGACGGACAAATCAATACCGCCGGTTAAGATAACAAAGGTCATGCCAAAGGAAATTAAGGCATTGATAGAAACCTGACGCAGCAGGTTTTTCAGGTTGCTGGGATCGATAAAGCTGCTGTTAAGGCAGGAAATGACCACAAACAACACAATAAGTCCGATTATGGAACCGGATTTTTTTAAGATTGCTTTTACATCCATTATTTTTATTGCCCTCCCGTTGCAAGTGTCATGATTTTTTCCTGGTCTGCTTCATCGTGCAGCAGCTCGCCGGCAATGCGGCCTTCGTGGACAACGACGATTCGGTCGCTCATGCCCAATACCTCCGGCAGCTCCGAAGAAACCATAATAATCGAAACGCCACTTGCAGTAAGCTCGTTCATCAGCTCATATATATCGCGTTTTGCACCTACGTCGATACCACGGGTAGGCTCATCCATAATAATGACCTCCGGGTGTCTGCCAACCCATTTGGCAATAACCACCTTCTGCTGGTTACCGCCGGACAACGCACCGGCCTCAAGGTCCAGGCTGCTGGTCTTTACGCCCAGCTTTTTTGCCATTTTATCGGCAAAATCATTAAGAATATTAAAATTGATGACACCGCTTTGGGCAAAGCTGTCAACACTCGGCAGAGCAATGTTACGCAAAATGGAGAAGTCCAGAATCAGGCCCTCTGTTTTGCGGTTTTCGGTTACGAAGCCCAATCCTGCCTTAATAGCATCCTCAGGCTTGGTAATCTTCAAAGGCTCGCCCTTGAAAACCAGCTCGCCGCCTGCATGAGGATCAACGCCGAAAACGGCGCGCATGATTTCGGTACGGCCGCTGCCCATAAGGCCGGCAAAGCCCAAAATCTCGCCCTTGCGCAGGTTAAAGTTAATATCATGGAAAACTCCCGGCTGTTCAAAGTGCTTAACCTCCAGCAGCACCTCGCCCGGCTTATTGCGGCGGTCGGGATAAAATTCCGTAATGGAGCGTCCTACCATATCGCGGACAATCTGCTCCATGCTGTATTCCTTAACAGGCTTGGTTGCAACGGATACGCCGTCACGCATAACGGTAATCGTGTCGCAGTTCTGCGTAACCTCTTCCATACGGTGCGAAATATACACCATTGCTACACCACGTTTTTTCAGGGAGCGCATAACCTCAAAGAGCTTTTCTGTTTCTCTTTCTGTCAGCGCCGCCGTAGGCTCGTCCATAATAACAACCTTGGCATCCAGCAGAAGGTTACGGACGATTTCCGTCATCTGCTGCTGTCCTACCGAGCATTCGCCGGCTTCCATATCCAGTGGCAGCTCAATTTCAATTTCACGGCATTTCTGCTCTGCCATAGCACGCATAGCCTTAAAATCCAGGATACCCATGCCGTTGGTTACGCTGTGCATCAAAAACAGGTTTTCCAGAATGCTCAGGTTCGGCCAGATATTCAGCTCCTGATGGATGAAGGCGATGCCGTAAGCTTCTGCCTCCAGAGGATTTTTGAAGCTGATTTCCTTGCCGTCGACAAAAATCTGTCCCTTATCCTGCTTGTGAATACCCGTCAGGATATTCATCAGTGTTGATTTGCCGGCACCGTTTTCACCCATCAGAGCGTGTACCTCACCGCTTTTAAGCTTCAGGTCAACACCCTTGAGCACCTCATTAGAACCAAAGGCCTTATGGATATTTCTTAATTCAATCTCCATACTTTTCCTTATTCCTACCTTACGCTAATTTTTAAAAGAAAACATTGCTGTGCAGAATCACATTGGCAAAAGGAGTAATTTCGCCGGTGCGTATAATGCATTTTGCATGCTTGGTTGCCTCCTTGAAGGCTTCGTGGTCTGCATCGATAATCCACTGCTCTTCAGTGAAAAGCTGCTTCATAGCGCCGTAGACAGCAGGATTTCTGCCTTCCATTTCCGCTGCAATTTCTACCTTTTCGATAACCATATTCTTGGCTACTTCCTCAACAACCTCCAGGAAGGAAGGAGTTCCCGGCTTCAGAGCCAGGTCGATTTTCTGCACGCCTGCAGGCACAGGCAGACCGCAGTCACCGATAACGATAGTGTCGGTGTGGCCCAAATCAGCCAGCACCTTCGCAATAGAGCTGTTCAACATTCCACCCTTTTGCATTACTTAAGCATCTCCTCTACTTCATGTAAATAAGGCATACCGCCCTGTGCTCCCAGCTTTTGCACCGAAAGAGCTGCGGCAGCATTGGCAAAGCTGATGCTTTCCTGCATGGATTTGCCATTTGCACGGGCAACAGCAAAGGCACCGTTAAAGGTGTCGCCTGCACCCGTAGTGTCAACCGGCTTTACCTTAAAGCCGGGAACAGTAATAACCTGTCCCTTTTCTGCATAGGCAACACCCTTGCTGCCCAGCGTCATAATCACCTTGCCCTGGTTCTGATCAAGGATATCCGCCTTGCCCTTACCGGCAAACAATGTTGCTGCCTCGTGCTCGTTGGGAGTCAGATAAGTGATCTTATCCAGCAGAGCCTGCGGCACCGGAGCAACAGGTGCGGGGTTCAGCAGCACAGGTACACCGTGCGCTGCGCATTTTTCGATAACATAAGCGTTAGTAGCGGCAGGAATTTCGTGCTGCAAGAGCACCATGTCTGCCTTGCTGATATCCTCCCACGCTTCATCAATCAGCGACGGGGATACCAGGTCATTGGCAGCCTTGATAACGATAATCGTGTTATCGTCCTCCGCTACGGTAATGTGTGCGGTACCGCTGTTTTCACCCGGCAGCACCTTCACATAGGTGGAATCAACGTTATTTTCCTTTAAAGCCTTCAATACCAGCTGGCCGTACACATCATCACCGATGCAGCCGACCATCATAACATCTGCTCCCAGGCGGGCTGCAGCAACAGCCTGGTTGGCACCCTTGCCGCCGGGAGAAACGGTCAGGCGGTTGCCGAAAATAGTTTCTCCGGGATGCACCCAGCGGTCACATTCAACAGTAATATCAATATTACAGCTACCTACTACGACAATCTTTGACATATTTTCTACCTCCTGTCTTCAGGATTTATATAATTTTTTGTAATAACAATGCGTATTGCCCGTCAATCAGGTTCGGCTGCAGCAAATCCTTAAGGAGTACTGCCTGCTTGCGGCTGGTTTTGGGCATGGTCTGCTGCCAATAGGTGATAGCAAGCTGCAGCAGCCACAGCAGCTCCTCTCTGGCGCTCTTGTCGTCGGCAGTCAGCTGCCAGAAAAAGCTGTACCATTGGCGAAAGATATCCGCATCATCCAGCATCGCCGAACGCGATACGTTAGCGGTTACATCACGCAGGTGACGCAAAAGCAGCTGCAGAAGCGCTGTCTGCCGCGCAGGTTGTGCCTTCGGCACACGCCGCAGCAGCAGGCGGTACAGAAGCGTCAGCTCCCTGTAAATTCTGCAGGCCTTGTCAAAGCCATCCCAGCGTGCGTACACGACGAAATGCAGCTGCAGCTGCTGCAGGCTCCACGCCCACCGTTGCAGGTCCTGCTGCTTTAAAAGCCAGCGCCCGGCCTCACGCAGCAGAAACGCCGTCTCCTCGCGCCACCGCCTGCGTGCCATACGCGCCGCCAGACTGAGCCATTCGCCCATAAATTCCTGCAGCACTGCAGTATCGCCGGCGTACGTCCGCAGCCAGCACCGCACCAGCAGTGCAAGCATAGGACGCACTTCATCCAGGCGCCTGTCGCATACGGCAAACGTCAGCCGCAGCAGAACGCTGCCGCCCTGATGTGCCAGCTGCGGATTGACCAACAGCTGCTCCAAACGCGGCCTGCTTTCCTGCATCCAAGCCGCAAAAAGCTGCCGTTGCCGGTGGCGTAAGGCCACCAGCAGACAGCAGCTGATTGCTTGTAATGCTTCATTATCTGCTGCTTCAGCAATAATACCCGAAAAAGCTGTGCAGGCGTTTTGTTCTCTGCCGTCACGCAGAGCAATACATGTTTCTAAAATAAGTTCTGTTACCATATTCCTACAGGTTAATATCGCCTTCGTAGACGTCACCGGAAACAGGATCCACCGTTACCAGCAGGCCGTCGGCCAGCTTGGAGGTTGCTTTCTCCACGCCTACGATAACAGGCAGACCGCAGGTTACGGCAACAATAGCGGTGGAGGATGTCAGGCCGCCCTCTTCGGCGATAATCGCTGCTGCCTTGGCAGCAGCCTGCGGCACAAACTCATCGTTCAGCACATCAACTACAAGTATATCGCCCTTTTGGAGCTTGTCCTTGAAATCTGCCGCAGTTCTGCCTACGCAGATACGGCCGGTGACAGTCTTGCTGCCGATACCGGTACCGCTGATAAGTTTGGTACCCACTGTAACCACCTTAATCAGATTTGTACTGCCCGGAGTACCGATAGGCACGCCGGCAGTTATAACAACAGATGCGCCGTCCTTAATCACGGAGTGATGCAAAGCACACTGCAAAGACAGCTCTATCATTTCATCAGTATTTGTGGAGTATGGCCCCAAAAGCGGCAGCACACCCCAATAAAGCTGCATCGCACGCACGCGCTCAGGCAAGCGTGATACAGCAACAACAGTACATTGAGGCTTATATTTGGCAATCATACGCGCCGTAAAGCCTGATTCGGTAATCGTAAGAATAGTATCTGCCTTTATTTCCTGAGAAATCTGCACTGTAGCATGGCTGATGGCATCGGTAGAATGGATGCGCTCGCTGATGCCCTTTTTCTGAAAGATATGAACATAATCAAGCGCATTTTCCGTGCGAACGGCAATCTTAGCCATCGTCTGCACAGCCTCCAGCGGATATTTGCCGCTGGCAGTTTCGCCGCTCAGCATAATAACGTCGCTGCCGTCAAAAATAGAGTTGGCAACGTCGCTGGCCTCGGCACGGGTTGCACGATAGCTGTTAATCATGCTTTCCAACATCTGCGTAGCCGTAATAACAGGCTTGCCCGCCTTGTTGCAGCGCGCGATAATATCCTTCTGTACCAAAGGTACATCCTCGGTAGGTATCTCTACGCCCAGGTCGCCTCTGGCAACCATAATGCCGTCGGATACGCCGATAATTTCATCGATATGCTGCACACCGGCCTCATTCTCGATTTTGGAAATAATCCCGATGGAAGAGCCTGCTTCCTCAAGCACTTTACGGATAGCGATAACATCATCGGCCTTCTGCACGAAGGATGCCGCAATGTAATCCATATCATGCTCGACAGCAAAAAGAATATCTGCCTTGTCCTGCTCCGACAAAAACGGCAGCTTCAGCTCGATACCGGGGCAGGCCACACGTTTGCGCGAGCTCAGCTCACCGCCGTTGACCACCTTGGTATAAATCTTGCAGCCGTCAATGCGCACAACCTTTAAGGAAAGCAGTCCGTCGGCCAGCAGAATATTGCTGCCTATTTCTACCTCCTGCGGCAGACCGGCATAATTGACGTGTGCCATATGGCGGTCGCCCAGATAATCCTCGGTAGTCAGGCAGAAATCATCGCCCTCGTTCAGCTCGATTTTGCTTTCGGCAAACATGCCCAGGCGCATTTCCGGGCCTTTGGTATCTGCAATCGTAGCAATTACCTTACCGGCCTCTTCTGCTGCCCGGCGCACCAGCTGCAGCCTTTTGCTATGATCCTCATGATTGCCGTGCGAAAAGTTGAAGCGTGCCAAATCCATGCCTGCAAGCATCATCTTACGCAACAGCTCTACATTGTCCGTGCTGGGACCTACTGTACAGATAATCTTCGTTTTCTTCATCAGGACTGCGCCTCCTCAGTACTGAAACTTATTCTCACACAAAACCTCATAGGCATCCTCTGCCTCCGAAACCGGCAGGCAGATTTCATAAGCCTTATTATGCTTGCCTCCGGCACTTTTCAGCTGTACCAAAAAGCCGTTTTCCGTCAGCATTTGCTTTATTTTTTGGGCTTGTTCCTCAGTGTGGGCAATATAAATTGTTTTCCACATACTAGAATGCCTCCTGTAAATCAGGTAATTGTATTAAGCCTTGTAAGCTTTGATTTTTTCAATCAGCTTCGGCAGGATTACGTTTACATCACCTACGATGCCATAATGAGCAACGGTGAAAATCGGTGCCTCTGCATCCTTGTTGATAGCGATGATGATATCGCTGTCCTTCATGCCGGACAGATGCTGGATAGCACCGCTGATGCCGCAGGCAAAGTAGATATGCGGAGTAACGGATTTACCGGATTGGCCAACCTGTTGGGAGTGAGTCAGCCAGCCCTCATCAATAGCGGCACGGGTGCCTGCTACTGCGGAATTTTCAAAGAGAGCAGCCAGCTGTTCCAGCACGTCGAAATTTTCCTTGCTGCCGAAGCCGCGGCCGCCTGCTGCGATCATATCAGCTTCATCAATCTTAACAGCGTTTTCGCTGCTCAGAGCTTCTTTTTTAACCAGTTCAACACGGCTTACAGCGCCTGCTTCCGGAGTGAAGGCAATAACCTCACCGGTGCGGTTGTTGTCCATTTCTGCCGGTTTGAATACTTTAGGACGAACGGTACCCATTTGCGGACGGTTAACGTCGCAGATGATGGTAGCGCAGATATTGCCGCCCAGTGCGGGACGAGTCCAGGCAACGAGCTTGTCATCGGTTACATCCAGAGCAGTGCAGTCAGCGCACAGGCCGGTATGCAGACGTGCTGCAACACGCGGAGCCAGGTCACGCCCGTCATCGGTAGCACCGAACATAATGGAAGCCGGATCATATTTTTTGGACAGCTGGCAGATAGCATCGGTATATAACTCGGTATCATAATCTGCGTATTTAGCATCCTCAACAACATAAACAACATCAGCGCCGGCAGCAATCAGCTGCTGCGGCAGCTCGCCTGCAGCAGCGGTCACCAGTACCGCACAGCATTTTTCCTCCAGCTTGGCACACAGCTCTTTGGCAGCGCCCAACAGCTCAAAGGTAACATTCATCAGCTGACCATTTTCCTGTTCAGCAATAACCCACATATTTACACACTCCTATTCGTTATCTTCAGTATCGTCAGTTTCGGCAATAGCTATAGCCTCCATGGGACATTCGCGGATGCAGGCACCGCAGCAGACACACTGCTGCATATCAATCTGCGCCTTGCCCTCACGCAGCGTTGCAGCGCCCATCGGGCATACCGCCACACATTCCTCACAGCCACAGCAAAGCTGCCTGTTTACTTTTATCAGCATGGTTCACCTTAGCGGGTAATAACCTCTGCCTTAACCAGCTTTTCAAACAGCATATCTACTGCTGCATCAGCATCTGCTTCGGTAATGATTTCGCCATTGATTTCAGGCGGGGTCGGGGTGAAGGCTTTTTTAACCTTAGTCGGAGAGCCCTTCAGGCCTACGGTTGCAGGATCAATATCCAGGTCAGCAACGGTAAGAGTAGGAATCTGAGCCTTACGTGCTTTCATTTTGCCTTTAATGCTGGCAAAACGCGGCTCTTTTTCGGATTTGGTTACGGTAACCAGCAGTGGTGCGGCGCAAGCCAGAGTCAGCTGATAGTTTTCGTTTTCGCGGACAACAACAAATTTACCGTCTTCATAGCTCAGGCTCAGAGCGCCGGTAATCTGAGGAATTCCCAGATGCTCTGCCATTTCCGGGCCAACCTGTGCGGTGTCGCCGTCTACTGCCTGCTTACCGCAGAGCACGAGGTCGAACTCGCCCAGATGTTTTACAGCAGCAGCCAGAGCCAGGCTGGTTGCCAGAGTATCGCTGCCGCCCAGAACACGGTCGCTCAGCAGAACGCCGTCATCAGCGCCCATAGCGATTGCTTCCTTCAGAATATCGGTTGCCTGGGGCAGGCCCATGGTCAGTACAGTTACCTTAGCGCCTTCCTTATCCTTCAGGCACAGTGCTACCTCCAATGCCTGACGGTCATAGGGGTTCATAATATTTTCTACACCCGTACGGTCTAAGGTATTGGTTTCGCGGTTAAATTTTACTTTTGCCGTATCCGGCACTTGTTTTAAACAAACGAGAATATTCATTTGCTGCCTCCTTAAGCTTATTACAGGAGCTGCTGCTCCGGCTTTTTTACATTCTTCTCTTTATTTTAGCATTTTTGTACTTAAACTTGCAAGTATATCATGAAAGTTTATGAAAAACAGCTCAAATAATTACATCAATCTTTCTTTACCACACAGTTTTCACCAAGTATTTTGACCACATCCTCGGCAAAGCCCGGTGCTTCGCTGTTCACCCAGAAGTTAGGCGTTGTCTTGATAAGCTTACGTGAGCCCATCAGCTGCAGGTATACGCAGTCATCACCCTTGTATTTTTGAAACAGCTGCATCAGCTCACGCTGCACCAGCGGATTTTCCAGATGCGCTTCGATGCGCAGGCGGATTTCCGTAGGCGGCTTGGACGGCAGAGCGCGCACGCTGTTGGCAATAATCTTGCTTTCACGCTCATCCACGCTGAAGCGTCCTTCAATCGCCACAATACTGTCCTCATAGATATCCTTGACATTTGTATGATAAGCCTGCGGGAAAACGATAACCGGGAAGCGTCCGCTGAAATCCTCCAGCGTCAGAACGGCCATCGTATCACCGCGCTTGGTATTTTTAATTGTGCAGTCCGTAATAATACCGGCCACGCGCACGAACTGTCCGTCCTGTACCTGCGTTTCACCGCCGAACTGGTGCAGCGGCATGAAGCGCTGCAGCATCTGCTTATAATCGCTCAGCGGATGGTCGGTAACGTAAAAGCCGATAATTTCCTTTTCGTTCTGCAGAATAAGCTGCTTGGGGATTTCCGGCAGCGGCGGCAGCTTGATTTCCGTCACGCCGAAGCTATCGTCACCGAACAGCCCCAGCTGGCCGTTAGCCTTGTCCCTCTGGCAGGCGGCACCCAAATCAACCGCCTGCTCTATAATAGACAGCATCTGCGAGCGTCTGGCGCCGAAGGAATCCATTGCGCCGCATTTAATCATATTTTCGATAACACGCTTGTTGACCACGCGCATATTCACACGGCAGCAGAAATCCGTCAGACTCTTGAACGGACCGCCCTCGTTACGGGCGCTGATAATGGCATCTACTGCGGCATCACCAGTATTTTTGATGCCCGCCAGGCCGAAGCGGATAGACGAATTTTTATGTACCGTAAAGTTGTGACCGCTTTCGTTGACATCCGGCGGCAGGATTTTGACATTATCATTACGACAGACGTTGATATACCAGCTCACCTTATCCGCATCACCGATAATGCTGTTGAGGAAGGCCGCATAGAATTGCGGACGCCAGTGCGCCTTCAGATAAGCGGTTTCATAGGCTACCAGCGCATAGGCTACGGAGTGTGATTTGTTGAAGCCGTAACCGGCGAAGTGCTGCAAGAGCGAGAAAATCTGGTCGCTGAGCTCTTCGGGGATATCATGCAGCTTTTTGGCACCGTCAATAAATGACTGGCGCATAGAATCCAGCTCCTTGGCCTTCTTCTTGCCCATCGCACGGCGCAGAATATCTGCCTGACCGAGCGTAAAGCCTGCCAGTGCGGAGGTTATCTGCATAACCTGCTCCTGATACAGAATAACGCCGTAGGTATCCTTCAAAATAGGCTCCATCAGCGGATGTAATACCTTCGCCGTGCGCTGTCCGTGACGGCCGGCGATAAAGTCCTCTGCCATACCGGTGCCCAAAGGACCCGGACGGTACAGAGCCACCAAAGGAATCAGGTCCTCAAAGCTTTCGGGAGCCAAATCCATAACCAGCTTGGTGATGCCAGCCGACTCCAGCTGGAAAACGCAGGCCGTTTCACCTCGGCGCAGCATTGCGCAGGTCGCCTCATCTGCCAACGGTATATTATCAATATCAACCTCTTCACCCGTAGTTTCGCGGATAAAGCGAATGCAGTCACCAATAACTGTCAGCGTGCGCAGGCCTAAAAAGTCCATCTTCAGCAGACCAAGCTCTTCTACCTTATTTTTATCGTACTGGGTGATGACGCCACCCTCACTGCCCTGCTGCAGCGGTACGTAATTTTTCATATTATGCGGCGCGATAATAACACCGGCGGCATGCGTGCCTGCGTTACGCGGCAGGCCCTCCACGCTTTGCGCAAGGTCAATCAGCTTTTTGACCTCCGGGCGCGAGTCATATGCCTGACGGAAGTCCTTGCTGCCGTTCAGCGCCTTCTCCAACGTAATGCCCAGCTCACGCGGAATCAGCTTGGCGATTTCGTCTACCTCGCCGTAGCTCATGCCCAACGCCTTGCCGACGTCGCGCACTGCCGCGCGCGCCTGCAGTGTGCCGAAGGTAATAATCTGCGCCACACGCTCCTGTCCGTAACGGCGCACTACATAATCCAGCACCTGATTACGCTTCACATAGCAGAAGTCGGTATCAATATCAGGCATGCTGACGCGTTCAGGATTTAAAAAGCGTTCGAACAGCAGATGGTAACGCAAGGGCTCGATATTCGTTATGCGCAGCAGATAGGCCACGATACTGCCTGCGGCACTGCCGCGTCCCGGACCGACCGGAATATCATGGCTACGGCAATAATTGATAAAATCCCAGACAATGAGGAAATAGCAAGCATAGCCCATAGTGTTGATGATGTCCAGCTCAAAATCCAGACGCTTGCGGACCTTCTCATCCACAACCTCGTAGCGCTTAGGCAAGGCCTCCTCGCACAGGTGACGCAGATAGCTCACGGCATCAAAGCCCTCCGGCACCGGGAACTCCGGCAGCAGCAGATGGCCGAACTCCATCTTCACGTTGCAGCGGTCAGCAATTTTATTGGTATTGCTCAAAGCCTCCGGACAATCGCCGAACAGCGCCTCCATCTCATCATAGCTTTTCAGATAATAGCTGTCGTTGTTAAAGCGCATACGGTCCGGCTCATCAACCGTGCTGGTCGTCTGAATGCACAGCAGAATATCCTGCGCTGCGGCATCCTTTTGCTGCACATAATGCAAATCATTTGTCGCTACCAGGCCAAGACCGAACTCCTGCGCCAGCTGCTTCAGCTCCGCGCTGACCTTATGCTCCTCATCAAGATCATGGTCCTGAATTTCCAAAAAGTAATTTTCCTTGCCAAAAATATCGATATATTCCTGAATGCAGCGACGTGCTCCCTCCAGGTTGTCCTGCAAAATCATCTGCGGCACCTCGCCGGCAACGCAGGCACTGAGACAGATAACGCCCTCGTGATACGTTCGCAGCACGTCCTTGTCTACGCGCGGTTTATAATAAAAGCCCTCCAGCTGACCAATGCTAACGATTTTCATCAGGTTATGGTAGCCTGTATCGTTCTCCGCCAGCAGAATCAAATGGTACATGCCGCGGTTATTTTTTTCCAGATGCGAGCCCTTGGACAGGTAAACCTCGCAGCCGATAATCGGCTTGATGCCTGCCTTGGTACACTCCTGATAAAATTCCACTGCGCCGTACATTGCGCCATGGTCGGTAATCGCCAGACTGTCCATGCCCAGCTCCTTAGCGTAGGCCACCAGCTCAGGAATTTTCGAAGCGCCGTCCAGCAAGCTGTATTCCGTATGTACATGTAAATGAGTAAAGCGTTTTGTCATCTCTTGCTCCTTAAATTAAAAGACCGCTGCCGCGCAAATCTGCGGCAAATGTATGTAAAACTATTCTAGCATTACAGATAAAATTCCTGCCTAAAACTGAAAAAACATACAACCGTGAATTCACAATTCGTTCGTTGTATGTTCTCTTTATCTATGTTACAATATATTCAGACTTTGGACAATCGTGCTTACGGGTGGTATTGCCATCATTCTCCAACAGAATGGAGATGATGCCTATGAAGAACTACGACTTTAAGGACCTGATGGCCTTTGGCGTATTCATTCTGGCGTTGCTGACATTTATTTTTTAGTTCAGTAAATAACCCAGACATAGGAAAACCGCCCTTAATCTTTGCCTAGTGACAGGGCGGTTCTTCCGCAATAAAAGCTTTGGCAACCCACCGACGTGGGCGGTTGTCCTTTGTCTATAATATAGCATATTACGCTGCTTTTTGCAAGCAAACCGCTTGCTGTAAAAGCAGCTTTTTCGCTTCTATTCCCCTTTTTTACCCCACGCCAGACCGATAAGTAAAAAGAACAGATTATACACGAGCGCCGGCAACAGACTGTTGATTTCCCACGGGCTGATATGCTTCCAGAAAAGCGCCGCAAAAATGCCTGCACCCATAGCAGCCACGCCCATTGAAGCGCGCACCCTGCCCGGGAAGAAAATGCAGAACGTCAGCGGCAGAAAGATACCGCTGCCCCGCAGCGCCATGGAGAGATAATTCCACTCCAGCACCGACGAATCAAGGTGCATAAAGACAAACACCATCGCAGTGACAGAAACGGCCAGCACGCTCAGGCGGCTTGCCCACAGTTGGCCTGCAGCCGTAGCCTTAAGCCAGATTTTGCTGACGATATCACGCGAAATCATCGTACCTACGCCCAGCGCCAGGCCTGCGATTGAGCCCAGGGCCGAAAGCAGCACGGCGCCCAGGCCGATACCTCCGAGCCATTGCGGCAGATAGGTAACGAGATACAGCGGCAGTGCGTCAATAGAATTTATCTCTGGATGGTGCAGATGCATGAACATACCGATCATTACTGACGGCAATCCCACGGGAATTACTATCAGTGCGGCAGCACAGCAGCCAACAGCTGCAGTTTTGGTATCGCGCGCCGAAAACAGCGCCTGCACATAGGTCTGCGTAGAAATAACGCCCACTATCATCGAACCGAGGCTGACAAGACCGTCCTCAACGCCGCGTCCGAAAAGGCTGAACCAGGGATATGCCGCAAAGCTCTGCGTCAAGCCCTGCCAATGTCCCATATCGGCGTAGGCCATCACGCCGCCGACGAAAATGCTGGCGAAAATCAGCACAATCTTAAAAATCCCGGCCATTCCGCTGCTGCTGAGGCCACCGAAAAACACCAGCAGCAAAGTAACAGCGATAACAATGGCCGCTGCAGCCAAAAGCGGTACGCCGAACAAGCCTGCAATGAGATGCAACGCCGTCAGCGTGCTCGCTACGATGCTGAAAAAAATACCGGCGCAGGCGCTGAAGGTCGCCAGCCACCCCGCAGGCTTGCCATAATCCGTAACGAGATACTCCGCTACGGTGGTCAGTGAGCTGCGGCGCAAGGGCACAGCATAAAACGCCGCCATCAGCAAAAGCGCAATGCCGCTGCCGAGCGTAAACCACCAAGCCGTCAGCCCCAGCTTAAAGCCAAGCTGCGCCGTACCAACGGTAGCAGCGCCACCGACAATCGTGCCGATAATCGTGCCCGCGACAAGGCCTGCGCCCGAGCTGCGGCCTCCTACGTTATAATCATCGGCAGACTTCACCCTTCTGGCTGCCAAAAGCCCCGGCAGCAGCGTCACCAGAAGCGTTACAGCCAGGCTTATATAATGTGTAGCAGTAAGCTGCATATCCAACCCTCCAATATTTTAAGCTGCCGGATGCAAACGTTCTGCCGACAGCATTAATTCTAAAAAGCTCAGTATTAGTATAACACAAAAAATACGGCAAAAAAAGCATAGCCTCCGCAAGAATGCTTTGCTGCGGCAGCAGACGAAAAAAGCGCTTGCGAGCTTGTTTTGCTCAGATTGTTACATAAAAACTATCTTCTTTATTATTGCGAAATTCAGCTTTTTTCTGTATAATATAGTTTATACCTTTATATATTTAGTGTATGCTTTTTGGAGGAAAATTATGAGCCGTTTAAGAATCGAAACACCCGACCAGGCACAGCTTACGGTCGAGCGCTTGTACAAGGACCTGGAACGACACATCATCGCCAGCCCCCCGGGACTGTGCCCTGTTGACCTGCAGCTGTCGTTCCTCAAAGTCTGCCACGCACAAACCTGTGGCAAATGCGTACCCTGCCGTGTAGGCCTCGCGCAGCTGCAGAATCTTATGGAAGACGTGCTCGCCGGCAAGGCTGACATGCACACTCTGGATTTAATCGAAAGCACTGCGCAAAATGTTGCCAACAGCGCTGACTGCGCCATCGGCTTCGAAGCAGCCAAAATGGTTTTGGCCGGTCTGGAAGGCTTCCGTGAAGATTACATTAACCACATAAAGAAGGGCAAATGCTCTGTCAACGTCCATCATTCTATCCCCTGCGTTGCTTTGTGCCCGGCACAGGTTGATATCCCCGGTTACATTGCACTGGTTGGCGCAAGCCGTTATGCCGACGCTGTCAAGCTCATCCGCAAGGATAACCCCTTCCCGACTGCCTGCGGTCTTATCTGCGAGCATCCCTGTGAAGCACGCTGCCGCCGCAGCATGATTGATGCTCCTATCAATATCCGCGGTCTGAAGCGTATGGCTGTCGATAACGCGCCCAGCAACACTGTTCCGCTGCCCGAAAAGCAGCCTGCTACCAACAAACGTATCGCTATCATCGGCGGTGGCCCCAGCGGTATGTCCGCAGCCTACTATCTGGAGCTGATGGGCCATCATGCTGTTGTGTTCGAAGAAAAGAGCAAGCTCGGCGGCATGCTGCGCTACGGCATTCCTGCTTACCGCTTCCCGCGTGAACGCCTGCAGGAGGACCTAGACGCTATTTTGTCCACCGGCGTAGAAGTACATCTCAACACCAGAATCGGTAACGAGGAGGGCGATATCCCCTTCGAAAAGCTGCGTGAGGAGTTTGACGCGGTTTATATTGCCATCGGTGCTCACACCGACAAAAAAATCGGTATTGAAGGCGAGGATTCCCACGGTGTTATCAGTGCGGTAGAAATGCTGCGCAACATCGGTGAGGAAAAAATGCCCGACTTTAAGGATAAAACCGTTGTTGTTATCGGCGGCGGCAACGTTGCTATGGACTGCACCCGCAGCTCCATCCGTCTCGGTGCCAAAAAGGTTATCATCGCCTACCGCCGTCGTCAGGATGACATGACAGCGCTGCCCGAAGAAATCGAAGGTGCTATTGCCGAGGGCGCTGAGCTGTACGGCTTAAAGGCTCCGCATCACATTGAAGCAGATGCCGAAGGTAATGTGGCCGCTCTCTGGGCTGAACCGCAAATCATCGGTCCTATCGATGCCTGGGGACGTGCACGTCCGATTCACGCTGACGTAGAGTTGGAGCGCATTCCCTGCGACGTTATCGTTGTTGCTATCGGTCAGGGCATTGAGCTGCGTCCGTTCGAGGAAGCCGGCATCAAAATCAAACGCGGTACTATTTCCGCACTCTCAAGCAGTGAGCTTGCCAACAATGAAGGCGTCTTCGCCGGCGGCGACTGCGTAACCGGTCCTGCAACCGTAATCCGTGCTATTGCTGCCGGTAAGGTTGCTGCCGCTAATATTGATGAATATCTGGGCTATAATCACACCATTTCCTGTGATGTAGTTATTCCCGACCCGTCTATTGACGATAAACGTCCCTGCGGCCGTATCCAAATGCACGAAACCGAAGCAGGCGAACGTAAACATACCTTTGAGCCGATTGAATGCGGCATGACCAAGCAGGAAGCCTGCCAGGAAGCAGAACGCTGCCTGCGCTGCGACAAATTCGGCTTCAGCACACTGAAAGGAGGCAGAACCTTAAAATGGTAAACCTGACAATCGACGGACAAAAAGTTTCCGTTCCCCAGGGGACAACAATCATGCAGGCTGCTGCCACTGTCGGCATCGAAATCCCCCGCCTGTGTTATCTTAAAGGCATCAACGAAATCAGTGCCTGCAAGGTCTGCGTAGTTGAAATTCAGGGACAGAACCGTGTAGTTACCGCCTGTACCACTCCGGTACAGGAAGGTCTGGTAGTTTATACCAACTCCCCTAAGGCCCGCAGCATCCGCCGCACCAACGTGGAGCTGATTTTATCCCAGCATGACTGCATGTGCGCAACCTGCGTGCGCAGCGGCAACTGCAGCCTGCAGACTTTGGCCAATGATCTTGGTATTTACGATATTCCCTATGAGCGCGATGTTGTCGACACTCCCTGGAACCAGGAGTTCCCGCTCATCCGCGATTCCAAAAAATGCATCAAATGCATGCGCTGCGTCCAGATTTGTGACAAGGTGCAGAAGCTGCATATCTGGGATGTGCAGAACACCGGTGCCCGTACTACCGTAGACGTTGCCGGCAATGTTTCCATTGAGGACAGTGACTGCAGCCTCTGCGGTCAGTGTATCACCCACTGCCCCGTTGGCGCGCTGAAGGAGCGTAACGATGTTCCCAAAATTTATGACGTATTGGCCGATCCCAATAAGGTAACCGTAGTACAGGTTGCACCTGCAGTACGCACCGCCTGGGCCGAAGCCTTTAACCTGCCGCCCGAGCTGGCAACCGAAGGCCGCATGGTAGCAACACTGAAGAAAATCGGCTTCGATTATGTCTTCGATACCTGCTACGCTGCCGACGTTACCATCATGGAGGAAGCAAGCGAGCTTTTAGAGCATCTGCAAAAGCCGCAGGACCACAGCTGGCCTATGTTCACCTCCTGCTGCCCCGGCTGGGTAAGCTATGTAAACAAAACTCATCCGTACTTCGTGCCTAACCTTTCTACCACCAAATCTCCGCAACAGATTTTCGGTGCGCTGGCAAAATCCTATTTTGCACAGAAGAAGGGCCTGAAGCCGAAGGAAATCTGCTCTATTTCCATCATGCCCTGCGTTTCCAAAAAACGCGAGGCCGCTCTCTTCTCTATGCGCAGCAGCGGCACCCATGATGTAGATATTGTACTCACCACGCGCGAGTTTATCCGCCTGCTGCGTGCCGAGCACATCAACCCGGCAATGCTGGACGAACAGCCCTTTGATAATCCGCTGGGCCAGAGCACCGGCGCCGGAGTTATCTTCGGTGCCAGCGGCGGCGTAATGGAAGCAGCATTGCGTACTGCCTACCATGTAATCGAAGGCAAGGAAGCTCCCGAAGATGCCTTCACCGACGTCCGCGGCACAGAAGGCCGCAAGGTACGTGAATTCACCCTCGGAGGCGCAACTCTGCGTACCTGCACGGTAAGCGGTCTGGGTAATGCAGGCAAGCTGCTTGACGAGCTGAAAGCAGGCAAGGTTCATTATGACTTCGTGGAAGTTATGGCCTGCCCCGGCGGCTGCGTTGGCGGCGGCGGCCAGCCGATTCATGACGGCGAAGAGCGTGCCGACGTACTTGGCAATAAGCTCTATACCATCGACAGCAACCGTCCTCTGCACCAGTCCCACAATAATCCGGATGTACAGGAGCTCTATAAAAACTTCCTGGAAAAACCGCTGAGTGAGAAAGCAGAGCAGCTGCTGCACTCCGACCATGTAAAAGAGCATAATTATATGTAATAGAAAACGGGAAGAAGAAAACGACTCGCAAACTGCAATGTCTTCATTAGAGAGGCAAGATGCATTACCAATAGGGCAAGAGAAGGCTCCCCTAGGGGGGAGCTGTCACCCGATAGGGTGACTGAGAGGGGAAAGCCGGCAACGTTGCTTTAGAGAAATCCCCTCTCCGTCATCGCTTTGCGATGCCACCTCTCCCCAAGGAGAGGCTCTCTCGAAAACCAAGCGTAAGGATATATTAATTGCACAGCCAATTCTTCCAAAATCTATGAGGTCAATCATGTACACACAACCCTATACCTACACACAGCAAATCCCCCTCTCTCTGGACGATGGCCACGGCGACTACAACCGCAGCTACGAACGCAGCGACGATGACTTCGATTACGCCGACTACTCCACCGACCACAGAGATAACAACTTCCGTAACTACGAGAAGAAGCGCCGCAAAACCAATAAGGAAATTATTGAGGACATGCTCAAGCGCTGGGATTAAGCAAAACACTGTGTAAAACAAAAGTAAGAGGAGAACACCTTTTATCCTGTAAAGGACTGGGTGTTCTCCTCTTTTAATTATAGAAAAGGGAGTGTTTATTTAAGGTTTAGATTATGCAGCTGTCTGCATTTTCATTTCAGCTTGCTGCCGTAGTGGTCACGATTGTCGCCGCCGTATACGCGTACACGTTCAATCTTGCCTCTGTCGCCATCCGCACCGGAAATACGGGCAACATGGATGCGGCCCATTTCAGGTTCAAATTCGCGAACCAGCTTGTGATCCAGCTTCACGCCTTTTTCAAGCGCTCTGTACAGCATTGCTGCGAATTCGTAGCGGCTCATCATGCGGTTACCGTTGAACATGCCGTCAGGATAACCCTCAACGATGCCTGCTGCCGCCAGACGGCCGATGTATTCGTAAGCCCAGTGGTTTTCGGGAACATCCGGGAAGAGCTTCATTCTGTCCATCTCAATCGTGCCGCCCATGCCTGCGGTCAGCTGGCCTACCAGTGCGGTAAGGTTAGCTACATTCGCTCTCAGGTCTACGATTTCCTTAGCCATCGCCGTACGGGAATTGCTTACGCGTGCGGTACGGTCCAGGGAGAAGGAGATACCTGCGTTCACCATATTCTCTCCATTGCCGAAGGTTCCGCCTACGCTCAGCATAACCTTTTCATCCGGACGGTAGAACGCACCTACCGCAGCAGCGTTTCTGCCCTTGTAGTTGCCGTAGCCTGCTGCAAAGGTCAGTTTGTCATCGGGATCGAAATCCATCGGGTGCAGCGCTGCGAGAGCGGCAGCACCGGCGCCAACCTTGTCAACGCGGCTGCCGAGATTGTCAACACGATGATCCAGTTCGCTGAAATGCTCTCTGAATTCAGCATGGTCCCTATCATTTTGTGCCTTGCTTGCGATATCGTCAATCGTCAGTTTGCGTACTTCTTCATTGGTGTAGCCGTCTTTTACTACCAATGTAGCAGTTCCGGCTGCCTTGTCTCTCTCAATTTCAGTCAGCTGTGCATCCTTCAGCTGGCCATCCAGCTTAACATCTTCGCCGTTTCTTACTTTAAGAGTGATTTTGCCGTCTGCACCGATGCTGCCGCCGTTAACGAACTTATCCTTCGCTTCAATGGTCTGAATCAGCTTTTGCTCATTAAAAGATACAGTGTAAGCATGGTTACCGCTCTGGTTCGGATCAGACGCTTCAGTAACAGTTACATAACCATTCTTGTCAGCTCCAACGGTAGTAATAGTGTTGGTATCATACTTTTTTACGAAATTCTCCATCTGTTCGCTGTTGATATCAATCTTATAAGCATGGTTGCCATCTACGCTTTCATCGGTGATTTCCAACAGATTGGTGGCAGTTGCTACAGTTGTTACGGTGTTGGTGTCAACAACATTTTCCAGCTGATTAGTTACCCAGCTACGGGATGCTACATCTTCTACAACCGCTTGAACGTTATTGCCTGCAGAATCATTAACCTTTAACGTCAGCTTCCCATCGCCATCCAGGCTTCCTTCCATGCCGGTATTAGTTGTGTTGGTATCAACAACATTTTCCAACTGACCGGTTACCCAACTGCGGGATGCTACATCTTCTACAACCGCTTGAACGTTATTGCCTGCAGAATCATTAA